>Ga0157363_1007759_pt1 | contig 10176 bp, 5 predicted proteins | sample AttsexASBM1_FD_111477 | JGI IMG/M metagenome (GOLD analysis project Ga0157363, IMG submission 111477) | Fungus gardens microbial communities from leaf cutter ant in Ribeirão Preto, State of São Paulo, Brazil - Atta sexdens ASBM1 | ecosystem: Host-associated > Fungi > Mycelium > Unclassified ...
ATACACAAAAAAATATATATATATATATATATATATATATATATATATATATATATATATATAAAATCTAATCACATAACTATCAAACAAAAAACTACTGTTAAGAAAGAAAACACAGAAAACTATAAAGCAAGCTGTTATGTGTACCTTTTTAAATATTGCACTAAAATGTACTACTATCATCAGAAAAAAGAAACCATAATAGTTGTCAATTGCAAACCTTTAATTGCATATGATTCTGCTATAATACGTAAACTTCGACAAGGTAATTGCTTTTCTGTGAGTGTATCTAGTTCAGCTTGTTGATAGTGATGAATCGCATCCTCGTACATTCCCATCGCATAGTGAAGTTTTCCAAGTAGCAGATGAGCATCCAGAACAACTAACGCCTGAAATGGTATTATTAGAAGCAAACTAATCAGACACAATTGACTCTTATTTTCTATCAGACACACTATTCTTTCATGATATTACAGTACCTGTTTATCCTTTTCATTAGCAGCTAATAACAAGTATTTCCGTGTTTCAGTCAGTCCATTTCGTGCCTTGACAATATTAGCATCTATCGGTGGAGTTTGCTCCAAAAAACTCTCCAATCTTGCTTCTCCGCTTAAGAAATTCGCCAGACATTCTGTCGAGCAAAATCAAGTTGCTATAGAATCCTGTCTGTATTTATATACAAACTACATATGCAAATATTTAATCAAATAGAACTTATTGAATATTTAGTATCGCTTCAAAAAAATATTCGGCAACGATCGGCAATATTTCATTAATTTTCTGACAACATGTCTAATCAATGTATTATTATATAAACATTATTTTCTCTCTGCGTGTTTGCTACGCGAAATAGTAATTATGGGATAAAAAATGGCATAAATGGTACTACAAAATATTGCAGGAATAAATCGAGAATACATATAACTCGATATATAATTAAAGAGCGTGACATTTCGTTCACGAAGACTGCAAATTATCCTTGATCTTTACGTGACGTGACATCTTTTTTCCTTCCCTCTGTCTGTCTCTCTCTTTCTCTTGTAGAAAATAGCGGGACATTGTTGCTGTAAGCAACATATGTGAGAGAGACATCCATGATCAGACCAGATCAGACCAGATCAGACGGTGGAGAAGGACAGAGAGCGGCGGAGGGAGGGAGGGAAGGGAGAGGAGGGAAGAAGGAAAAACATTTACCGTTGCTGGGGTACTGCACTTTTAGATGTTCCGCGAGTTGTATAACCTTCTTCCAGTTGCCGTCCTCGCGATTCCGATCGATTTCGGACTCTATGCGGAGGGTGTGACTCTTCTTGCTCGTCATCGCGAATCACGGATCTCGGGTCCGAGTCACCTGGCGGTCCAGATCTCAATCGGTGCCGGGCAGCAGCGGCAACGCGAACACAGCGATGTATCGATCATCAGCAGCACTTCCTTGCGCGGAATCAACGCGGCCAGTCATGGCAGCCCAGCGGTGGCGAGGATCCGTCCGCTCTGAACGTAGCCGACGAACGCGCGTTCGCTCGCGGACACGTGCGCGTGACAAACTGTCACAAACGTCACGAAACCCCGTTCCCCGCGGACCGATTCGGATCGGAGCGGATTTGCATGGCCGCGTGAAGTGCGACTTTGATCGATGACCAATCACGTACGTTTACGTCACGTGCGACGCATGCGTTCCTCCGTTTAGATCCATAATTGGCTGTTTTGTGGCGCTTCTTTCGAAAAACGCAAAAATAATTCGATAAAGATTAATCCTTCTTCTATCAATTTAAAATAATTCACAGATATATTTCATCTTTTATTTTATCATACATTTCATCTTTAACAAATATTACATCTTTTATTTTATTTAAAAATTACAAATACGTTATAAATATATAAAATATATAGGATACTTTTTAAATATAAATATAATTATTCTTGAGCTAGTATATTGAATAATTTTTTGTAACGTTCCTTCCACTTCGCTCGTATATCAGCTATGTTATGCTATATAAAAATAAAAAATGTATACGTTAGTCACTTAAAAGAATGTATCTAAAGTTAAATGTATGAGAAGTATTATGAACCTGTAATATATGTACACCTCGTTGCGTGAGTACAATCAGTTCTTTTATTCCATCGTTTGTTATGTCCATGTAGCTTATAGAGTGCACAGGAGCGTCAAATAGCTTTCTGGTGCCTAATTCCCATGTGTCACCTGTTAACGCGAAGATCAGGACCTCCTGACCGTAAGTACCAAGCAAGATCTCGTTTTGGCCATCCATATTTATGTCCGCTATACAACAGCACAGAATACAATCCGACGATTCGCTGCCGCTTAATATTACATCTTGTTTCATTCCATATTGCAAGATATCTCTGTTGAAAGACAAACACTTGCATTTTGATCGAAAAAAAATCTATTAATTTATAAACTACTTACTTAAAGACAATAGCATTATTTGTACTTGAAATAACAATATTTAATTTTGGGACGTCATCCTTCGAGATAAATTCCTTGGCTGAAATTTTTTTATAATTTTTATTTTAAAATATGCTATATGCATAAATGATACATTTAAATATTTACAATTGATATTTGCAAAGGCTGGTTTAATAATTGTGTTGCTATGTGGGAATATTATCACACTTGGTACAGGTTTGTCATATCTTAACAACCAGCTTCGAGAAACTTGCATGTCATCCACGTTTACGATGGCAACTTTGACTAGACCGCACTCACAGCCAACGGCGGTGACTCGCCTGCATGCATAAGATTGTATATCAAATCGAGATAAAAGAATGAAATTCGAATTTTGTTTTAATTATACGAACCGCTTATAATTGTCATAATAATAAATATTAATCCATAGCGCGATTGCTTGGATATCATGCAGCTCCGGGAAATTTTTTTCAATAGAGGACTCGCTGTAAACGTGACTTAATTTATCTTCCCTTATGATATGAATCCTATAATCGCTCCCAGATATTAGCCAAACTACCTGCAAATTTTAAGTTATGCTATAAAGCAGAAATTATGATAATTAGGTCTGTTCTTTGTAGCTAAACTAGTGTACTCACTGTATTTAAAATGAAATATATTATAGTCAAAGTATTAACTTTAATAAATATACTTCTAGTTAACGTATACATTAATGTACTACAACAGACTATAGTAAGTATACATTTACTGACTTAACACTTTGACTGTGACATAAAAATATATATAAAATAATAAATATAATAAAAATAATAAATATAATAATAAATATATATAAAATATTAATAAATATATATATAATATATTTGGCAAGAGCCAAATAGAAAGATTTCAGCTGCTTTTCTTTTAAGTTGACACAAGTGTTATTCTTTGTTATTCATTGAATGCAGAAAAGGATAAAATATCATTTGTGCCAACTGTGTCTCCTAAAAGGAAAACAATTTTAGTCCAGTGCAGAAGCAAAGAAAAGGCTTCTGGTAATGTGATTCATTGGCAGTTTAAACTTGCTAATGTACCTCTTGTACAGAATTTTGTTGTGGTAAAACGGTATGATACAAATGGTAAGGAGTATACGACAGTTCCACCATGAGACAATTCTGCGCTATGGCTTCGATCGAGCTACTTTCATCTCCTTCGCCGTCTACTGCACCCTCTGTGTATATGTTCAAGTACCTTTCTATTGTGTCTGTACTAGTCTTCATGATTGTTATGCCTATCACAAAACTATCCCCAGTATCGGACTTGTTGTAAGCATCGATGGAAATAATCTCTGCACCACCTAAGATAAAAAATAAATTTGTTCATGCTACTGATTAAAGAACTTATAAAAGAAGATACAGAATGGTGTATGAAATGTTATATTTAATTATCTAATTCTATCTAATTATTTAAATCTATCAAACTTTAAGTAATAAATCCTGTATTAGTTCTGTATTAATTTCATTAAAAGTAAATGTTTTATATATAAACCAAATGGTATGGATACATTTCGTGCGCTACCTTGTACAATCCTTAAATAAAATAGTTTACATACTGGGAATATATGTGAACAATAATTCCTTCACCATAGGTCTTAGAAATTCAGGTGTTTGATGGTACTCGCAGGAATATATTTTTCTTTTTAAAGATGCCACTAATAATTTGTTGGAACTATTGGGCGAGCACAGTTTGGTCATGGAATAAATATTTCCCTGGGATGCTAAAGGAAACCAGTGTGCGTCTATGAGATTGCTCATCATTGTAAATCGTCAGGAAGGCTGAAACTAAAGCAAGATAAGTATATGAAATAATTACAGAGGCTTTTAACACTATCTTATATCTATTTCTATTATAATGTAATTTAATTTTAATCTTGGTTCAACTAACTCATCTTTTTCTATTTCTCAGAATTAAAGGCTCAGTTATATCAATGTATGATGAACATTAATTTTGATTTAACTTATCTTCAAAATTATAAAATGAGCAAGTTATTAATATATATAAATCGAGATTAAAATTAATTTCACATTAGGATCAGGTCTTAAGTACTTGATGTTTTAAAATATTAATATAACTATAATTGTGACATCTTAAGACTGTATTTAAGATGGTTTTAAATACAAGAACCGATTATAAATATCGATTAGAGTAATTTCTCCGACGGATAGACATTCATAGAAAAAAAGAGAAAAAAAATAAACAAACCTCTATCGCAAACTTATGCCAAATCGAGGTTATATTTATTTCAATCGACTAACACATGTAGAGGAGTTCGCTTTCATCTCTAACGTCGGTCTAGCATCGATCCTGCATCAATCCTTTGCAGTTTCAATTTCCATCGACTGCAATCTCATCGTCGATCCGAGAAATCTTGAATACATTTGCGCGCGCGAGCGCATCGCGCGATACAGCTGAGAAAGTAGGCGAGATTTAAAGAAAGAGATAAAGACAAGAGAAAAGTCATGCCTTCTTCTTATTCGGCAACGTAGAAATTGCCGCGTGCGCGGATTTTCGCAATCGCTTTCGTAATAGCCTTGAGGGAGCCGTGGACTGCCGTGGACGATGACGCGATATGTGAAAGTGGGTGTGCCCGTCGCAGCGACTCGGTGTGCTCACAGTGTGACAGTAGTGCTCAAAGTGTTCGCACAGCTCGGATTAGTATCGGTTGTGTCTGCCTCTGCGCTGCGTGTCCGAGTATTTCGAGTTTTTCCACCAACAGGAGCTAGAGACCGGTAAGGAGAGCGATAGTGTTCCCCAATTCAGTCATATAACTCGATAACGTGTCCACGTATTCTCGTATTCTCTTTTTATTCCTTATCCTTATCGGGTGTTGCTCGGAACCGACAATGCGATCAATGCGGTCGATGATGGATCACCAATTAAGAACTCCAAAGTACTTAATCCCAAGGGAACTCCAGGGAACTTCGATTAATTAATTTTTTATCGATTGATGTTTACTCGGTCAATGTAGATTTAATCTTGCCTTGATGAAGATAAAAATTGGAGCTAAGTCAAATGTAAGTCAAATGTAGAAAAAGCATAAATACCTCTTTTATTTTTCATTGTCTCAATTTTCGCCTCTTGAAAACTTCATTTTATGTCATTGTTATATTCTTTACTTATTCCAATTTTTATTTTTATCAGGATGGTTGAGGAAGATAAGAAAATAAGTTAAATTGAAATTATAAAGTTAATCTATATTGGCCTATTAACTGTTTTATTTGTCTTAAATAACAAGAATGATACATATTTTAACGACATATGTAACAAGTACAGGGAACTTGGGCCCATTTCTATTAATGTATAGGCTTTAATCTTGGTTTAAATTATTCTTTTTTTTTACATATCTTTTTTTATATATCTTTTTTTAATTTTTAGAAGCAGAGAAGAAATTAAAAGGCCGAATAAGTTAAACCGAAATTAAAAAAAAATAGCTAAATTGATCAAGAATTTTCAGTAAGAGATATAAATGACACACAGTGTAGCACAGTGAATAATTATATCTTTATTGTTTTCTAATGTTAAATAAAGACGAAATGATCATTAATGTATTTTTCAGTTATTTATTCGTACATGACACAAGAATGTGAAAGTGCCTTCTTTATTATTCACTGAATATCAAGAAAGATAAAATAGTGTTTGTGTCGACTTATTTCACTAAAATGGAAATTCAAATACCTTGCGTCTCGTGCTGGAAAGCACCACAAGTTAATTGGAGTTTGGTCGAAACATAATGACAAGTTCTCGACCGCACCGGCTTCTGATCGTTAGACGATCGTGAGTCGCAGTCACGCCGACTCACGTGAAACGTCAAAAAACGATAGCTGCCGAGTTGGTGAGTCGATGACGCATCCGTTTATTTATCGTTGACATGAAATCTGTTTCGCCAGGTATAATCATCTAGCTACAAGTAGCCCCGCGAAATTTCCTGCTGACTGTCACGGGAAAAGAAGAAAACCAAGATGTCGCAACAACAATATTATCCGTTCAAGGTATATAATCCTCCGAAAAAAATGGTCAAGGTCATTGCTGTCAGTGGCTGCGATAATTAGTAGCATCGGTCTATATATCCGAAACACCGATCCATTGGCGTCGATCATCCGTATTTTTAACATCAGCCTAGTTTCTAAAGCGATTCACGTTCCACTAAAGTATGACTAATCGCGCGCAAAAGTCAAGTAGAATCTTCCTTATTATTAAATTGATTATTATAAGAATCTTGAATAAGAAGGAAAACTATAAATCTTCTTTCGAAAAAATATAAATGCTTATCAATCATTAGTAATTGTTAATTCATAACTTTTTTTGAAGATTTATATTGATTCTTTGAATATATAATATCTGAATTATAATCATGGTTTTATAGAGCGCGATATTTCATTTTTAAATATGATTCTTTTTGTAAATAACATATTTTTATAAATTATTTATATAATTGTATAAGCTTGTGAAAAGATTACTTTGATCAAATTTCGATTAACTTAATTCAATCAAAACTTTAAAGTCGCTCTAAACAGATTCCTTCAATTCTGTCGGAGATTCTGCAAAACTTGATTATTAATTTAATTTATTATGTTTTAGTGCACTCCAACTGTGTATCCCGCTGAACCGTTCGATCCAAATGCGGACGCTACTATCTTACGTAAAGCGATGAAGGGATTCGGCACTGATGAAAAGGCGATCATCGACGTACTTACAAAAAGAGGCATTGTACAGAGACTGGAGATCGCGGAGACTTTCAAGACCATGTATGGAAAGGATTTGATCAGCGATTTAAAAAGCGAGCTAACTGGAAAACTTGAGGATGTCATTGTTGCCCTTATGACCCCACTGCCACATTATTATGCTAAGGAGCTGCACGATGCGATCAGCGGTATGGGTACCGATGAGGAGGCGATTGTCGAGATTCTGTGTACTCTCAGCAATTATGGCGTCCGTACGATCGCCACATTTTATGAAAATTGTAAGATTTTTGTTAACTCAATTTATTATGTACTTTTATTATGTATTTTAAATAATTAGATTTTCTTAATTAAAAAAATATTTCTTAATTAATCAAAAAATGATTCTCTGAATAGTATATGGCAAAGCGCTTGAGCACGATCTGAAGGACGATACATCGGGCCATTTCAAGAGATTGCTAGTATCTCTTGTGCAGGGAAACAGAGACGAAAATCAGGGAATTGATCATGCCCAAGCAATTGCCGATGCCCAAGCATTGTACGAAGCTGGTATGTTACGAAATTTTTTTTTTATTTATTTTTTTATTTATTTTGATTCTACTAATTAAAAAAAAATCAAAATGTTTGTCACTTTGTATTTCATGATGTTATATTTTATATTAAATATTTTATTTTTAATCTTGATACAGGTGAAAAACAATGGGGAACAGACGAATCTCAATTCAACGCGATCTTGGTATCTCGCAGTTATCAGCAGCTGCGACAAACATTTATCGAGTATGAGAAAATATCTGGGCATGACATAGAGGCTGCCATAAAGAAAGAATTTTCTGGCAGTATCGAGAAAGGCTTGCTTGGAATAGGTAAAGTTTCCAAATAAAATATAAACGCACTAATTACATATCTATTCCGACTGTCATGAGTATGCCAATTAACATTCTTATTTATGAGTCACTACAGCTACTAATTTCATAATGTAACTAGCCTTTATGTTTCATATTACTTTATAAACACGCGTATTTCAGAATTAATTGATATGATTATATGAATCAAGATAAACTTGCTCGATTATATTTCCCTTTTCATTATACTTAGACGAAACTAATTGTGTCTTTCAGTGTGAAATATGAGCAAGTGGTTGACATAGCAGTTCGATACAAGGAAATTATATGTCCCTTGAATGCAACGAAGTATCAATAATCTCCATAGCATAATATGATATCACGAATCGAAATTTTCATGAATACTTGACAACCCAAATTTACGTTCGCTTTCTGCGAACTTTCATTAAACGATCGAAAAATTTTCACAGGGTCGAGGCAAGTTACCGCAGCAAGATTTTACATGGCTTTTGTTCACCTATAGAAATATTCATACAATTGCTATGATAATTCTTAGAATTGGACACATTTTGGATACGAATACATATAGATCCCTGACAACTTTTAGCGTAAAATGTGTAGGCATACCCCCTAATTTTTTAGTCTATTCTCCTTCATTTATATATAATAATCCAATTATTAGATTCTTTTTAATTCAGATTAATAGTAATATTTGCGATTTTAATATGAAAGGAAAAGATATCTCCATTATTGTGTAATAATTATTAAAGAAAAACATAATTTGAGTTGGTTCATAAAATGCATGTGAAAATGGTATGAATACCTATATGATATTGAATCCTGTACATGTTATATATTCTCTAACAATGTTGCATGACAACTATTACAAGCATATGTAATACATATAACATATAAAAATATTTGTTACTATATAGATTTTCTGCATAAATGTAGTATAATCTGTATAAGATCCTGATTATAAACATAGTATAACTTTACAGCATGAAAAGAGAATGCTCCCAGTTAGTTTACTCGTATTTACCCACATATTTTTCATTAATATATAATTAATGTACATATTCTATACGAATTATTTTAATTTTTGATTGACAGTCAAATGCGTGAAGTCAAAAGTTGGATTTTTCGCTGAACGTCTATACGCCAGTATGCACGGCATAGGTACAAAGGATCGAACACTAATTCGTATCATTGTGTCTCGAAGTGAAATCGATTTGGGAGATATTAAAAAGGCATTCGAGGAACGCTACGGAAAGTCACTGGAAAGCTGGATAGCTGTATGTACTCCAAATTACATACTTCCAAAGAATTCATTCTATTATTTAAATTATATTTTGCAATAAATTACTAATGAGTATAAATATATATATTACAGGGAGACACATCGGGAGATTACAAGAAAGCTCTTCTCTCCTTGGTTTCCACATAATTTTGAAAAAGTTATTAAAGGTTCAAGGTACACACTTGCCTATTGATGCATAATCTATAAAAAAAAACAACTTTATATATACTTGCACTGGATTCTAGTTTAATATTTGCTTATTATACTAATGAATAATTTTTAAAAGTACTTTGCTGCATTTTTAAATATTATTTTTATAATACTTTTTTGAAATCTTTACTGTATTACTTGTTATTAGTAGGCCAGTAAAATTTCTCGACGCTCTGCGTTTCAATCTCGTTTATATATACATATACAAATTATATTTAATTAAATTATATTTTATATATTATTTTTATCAAAGGATTTACATAAAGAATCTCATCGTAAGAATGAGAAATAATTGAGAAATCAAATAAAAATAAAATCAAAAACATTCTATATATTGTTTATTTATTTCCCTGTTTTTTTCATATAAACAGAAAACAAAATACATACATACCGGTGTATAAGCTTAAATCCGCTGTTTGCTCATAGGTGGCATTAGTGAGCGTACAAAGCTATCCTGGGCACACAACACACTTTTTTTTATGTGTTTGACATCTGTCAACATTAACCAATGCACATCAACAATTCAACAATTTCATACAGCAACATGCATTTTTTCTTTTGTATCATGTCTAGTTTTTTGCTAAAAAAAAAGCATATGCGGGAAGCTTTGCTTTTCTGTTTCAATTTGAAGAAATCGGCTGCCGAATCGCATCGAATGCTTGTGGAGGCCTATGGCGACAATGC
>Ga0157363_1007760_pt1 | contig 10176 bp, 5 predicted proteins | sample AttsexASBM1_FD_111477 | JGI IMG/M metagenome (GOLD analysis project Ga0157363, IMG submission 111477) | Fungus gardens microbial communities from leaf cutter ant in Ribeirão Preto, State of São Paulo, Brazil - Atta sexdens ASBM1 | ecosystem: Host-associated > Fungi > Mycelium > Unclassified ...
TACCTTATTATTACTTATATTTAATTAATAAAAAGAGTTTACGTTACAATTCTGAATAGATTTATCAAAAATAATAGTTTTATCATGACAAAGAATATTTTGTTTCAAATAAGTTTATCTGAAACTTTCAGCGTTGACGCAGCAAATATTTTAATTATTTTCGCAATGCGCATTGTGTTTTCCATTCACCCTTTTATCCTAATACAAATTTAATGAAGTATAACCAGAAAATATGTAGGTATACCTTTAAAAAACTCGAATATGCATGTACAGAAGAAATGACTGATAGAATGGCTGAAGCTGAATGGATGATAGGACTAGACATTTTTTATATTTTAAATATTTAAAAATTTTTTATTTAAAATTTTTTGCAATACAAATGTATATTTTGTGATTTGTATTTCAGCGGAGCACATAAAGGTATTATGAATTTTGTATTTAAAAACGACGAAAGACTAAAAATTTTTTGTATTTTGTAATTCAAATAATAAGATTGATTGTCAATTATTTGAAATACAAAATACAAAATACTTTCGACCTTTCTTTTGTTATTAATATTGAAATACAAAACACAAAACTTTCATGTGCTCCATTGAAATACAAAATATAATTATCTTACAAGTACTGTTTTTTAAATAAAAGTATTTCAAATACATGTCTAAGCCTTGGCTGAATGCAAACCGAAAGCTCGCAACATACTTCGATCATCGTCAAACGAAATTGTCACCATTAAACAGTGTCTCTCTCTTTCTTTTCTCCATCCGAGAAAAAAAAGGAGAACCGATCGCGGGACGCGAAGTCGCGAATTTGCGGCACGAAATCACGTATGACGACGACGACGACGACAACGACGACGACGATAGTCGAGGTCGATATATAACGTAGAGGTAGTAAGAGTAGTAACAGTAACTAGCGCGCCCGCGGTGGCACGCGATCTTCCAGGGGCCCCGGCCTGAGATGCGGAGATACCAGAAAGCCGGTCACGAAAGCTCGCCTTCTCGCTCTTACCCTTTCTTTTCGTTCCTTCGGTCGTCTTTCAGTGAGGAAGTCGTTGAATCGCCACGACTCGTTGTCATGAGTCATTGATTCACGTAAGAAGTTACACCGGATACCATACTCATACTTACGAGGTTCAGGTCGCGCTATCGGCGCAACATTGGGGCGTGCTTGCAATCCCTTCCACCATTGACAATAATTTGAATACGGAAAATACCGAAAGAAAGAAACATATGCAAGTCTGTCAAGGTCGTCGCTAAGAGACCGACAGGACGATAATGCCGGACTGAATGTCCGTGTTCAGGAAACCACAGGGGGGTAGGGAGATCTCGTACCGGTCCCTGTTATCGTAAGCTCGATAGGTTGGAAATAGAATCTTGGATGTGTATGTGGTGGCTTCACATAAATTCTCTTTCTCGATCTATACGACAATAAGATTATAATATGAAAAGAAACACTAAAAATTTTACTTGAATAACCTACTGTTACTGCAGTTTATCTTTGGCAAATTCTAAAAAAATATTATCCAAGATTTTCTCCTTGACAAATTATTTTAATAAAAAAATAATGTGAAAAGAAATACACTTAAACTTTACTTGAGCAGCTTACAGTTATCACATAGCTTATCTTTGTAATCAAATTTTAATAAAATATTATTGTTCAAGATTTCCTTCTACATTTTTTTAGTTCGATAAAAATAATATGAGAGAAATGTTAAAACTTTACTCGAACAATCTATTGTTAATGCATTCTTATTTTTTAATCTCTTATTTTTTAATCAAATTCTAAAATATTACTCACTATTTTCTTCTACTTTATTTTGATAAAAATAATCTAACAAAAGTACTAAAACATTATTCGAACAGACTATGATTATATCACAGCCTATTTTTAGCACAATCAAGTTTTAATAAGATATTATTCAAGATTTTCTTCTATTTTAATAAGACATTTATAGTCTAAAGTCATAAAATCATAAAATAAAAGATATTAGATTCGTTAATATTGCTTTTACCTATTTTCGTTAATACTTACGAAACCCTTAAAAAATATAGATCATAGACGTTCAGACCTTGTCTGGAAACCGAGTATGATCCAGCTTGCGTGAAGCTCATAATACAATAAAAACCTTCTTATCATCAGTATAACATTCCTCTTTCGGTAGACTGATAGTTCTGATAGTTAACGAATATTTTATGTGCGTAGGAAACCGTCAGAACGATCAATGGCCAGTGATGGTTTGGTTCCATGGTGGCGATTTCAACACTGGAACTCCAGCAATCTGGGACGCCTCTGTATTCGTTTCCAAACAAAAGGTGCGACATTGCATTACGCAAAATATAATATTTGCAAAATGGTCAGAATCTAAGATTGAAATTAACGTGACCCGGTCAACAGCGATCTAATCAATATGATCACGATATCTGGGAAGAGAGAGGATGATTAACGTGTATTTTTAACGGTGTTCAATCAATTTCCTGGACATTTACTAAGCGGACGTAAAATCGAAGGGAATTGAATCAGACCAAGCCTTTTCCTTTTCCTCATCTCGCGTGCTGTTACTTCTAGCATAGAACCGCACCCTTTGATATTCGCCCGCGATGCATTATTAATGGAGCTTTCGTTATACATCTGACGGAATGTACATAATGCGGTATCGTTTATGGCTCTCAGGAATAACTCACCGCGGGGAAAAGAAAATGAATTGATCGTTTGCGTGGCACAAATTACGAAACTAAAGTAAATCTTGAAACTTTCGGTAACGATTACTGGTGAGATTTTATCGCGCGCACGCTTAAAAAAAACGCAGAGAAAAGTTTTTAACAATCCGTGAGATTAAACAGGGACGACTTTTGCGGCCGGCAGGTGCTAGTGGTGACGGTGGCGTATCGATTAAACATTCTCGGATTCTTCACGACGACAGACTCTGAGGCGTCCGGTAATTATGGCATGTTCGATCAAATCGCCGCCCTTGACTGGATAAAACGAAACATCAAATATTTCAACGGCTCGCCCAATAATATTATCATCTTTGGTCACAATTCCGGTGCCATAAGTGTAGGACTGCATATGCTGAGTCCTCTCAGTAAAGGGAAATTCCACAAGGCGATTGCTATGAGCGGGGACGCCATCAGTTCTGTTGGCACGCTAGAAAGAGAGAAGCCAATCGTTGACATTATAACCAATAAATTCGGCTGCGATCGACGACCGACCAGTAAGCTGATGGAATGCTTACGTCGACTATCAGCCGATTTCTTAATCAAGCACTCATCTGACATCGAGAGCTGGGGCCCGATCGTCGACGCAGAAATCAACAACGAGACGGACCCATTTCTTGCGCAACATCCTAGGGACATCTTGGAAAATGGTAATGATAATGTTATCTGACTCTTTATAGAACTTTAAAATCAATTTAAAGATAAGCGGAGATATTTAAAAAGTATCATATTGAGCTTAAGATCTTTTTTTCTTATTATAAAACTTCGTTTTATAATTTGATACTAATGTTTACTTCTATCAATGCAGATTAACTTTAATTACGATTTAATTTACTTTTTATCTTTTTCTAATTTTGAAGATTAATTAAATTGACGTTAACATTGGTAGAAATAAACACAAGAGAAAATTATTAATACTGATTTAAAGATATGCGAAAATTTAAAGCATGTTCAAATGTTTTTTTGTTCTCTAAAAGTTTGAATTCTTTTCAATATTCTTTTAGGAATCCTTTCGATATTTCTTTCGATATAATTTAAATTTTCCTTAAACTTTAATAAAACAACGAATTAGGTAACTTCAATGCGGTGCCGCTAATGGTCGGCTACACGAATAATGAGCAAGTTTTGGCGTACATGGAGGTCATCAGTGATAAGAATCCAGAGGGCGGACTTTCTTCGGAAAACTTCGAGACGATGATCACAGATGAATTCACAGCGGCACTGGAGATCTCAGATGACAACAGCACGTGTGAATTGAAGCCAGAGATGGTGGCAAACGCAGTGCTATTCTTTTACAGACCATATCCAACCACGACAAACATGACGGTGTTCCGTGACAGATACTTGGACCTGCAAACGGAAAAGAATTTCGCGGCTGGCCTGACACAATTGGCCGATAAAGTGGCGAAAAAATCGACGGCTTTCGTATATCGATTTGATTATCGTCCCAAGCAACCGGTCGCGAAGGACGTGCCGGAATGGGCCGGTGTGCCGCACATGTTCGAGCTCCCATTCGTTTGGGGTTTACCGCATACATCGACGGGCGTCAGTGCGACGCAATGGAACTTCAACGACAAAAGGATGTCCGAGTCGATGATGACGATGCTGGGAACATTCGCCAAAACCGGGGATCCTTCCTTCGTGGAGAGGACAGTATCGGTCAAGTGGGAGCCCTATACGCAGGATAATCCGAGAATTCTGATCATCGATAAAAATATCGAGATGAACGAGCCGGGTGCAGTGGATTACAAGGCGCTCGCATTCTGGAACGAATATTATCCGCAGGTCATGATGGAGGCGATGAACAATTGTTGCAACGTTACAAGCACGGCGACGACATGGAGGATATTCTCTCATAGCGTGTGTCTTAGCGGCGTGATGGCTACGGTGGCGTTTCATCGCTTTTGGTTCTAGCTACGGTCACAGCGTGAAATATTAAATACTGAATTTTAAAAAAACGTGTTATTGCGCTCGCTATTGTATATTTTTAATAGACCAATAACGAAAGAAAACGAGACGGCGTTGTCGGATTTTGCAATTTTATAACAAGATATCTTCCCACACTCTACTTTTTAGAAGCAAACGCAGTAACAATCTTGTTATATTCTTGTAGAATACATATTTCGCGAAATTCGCATCTTCTTGTGTAAATAGATTTGTATATGTTTCGCGATTGTTTCACAATTGTTGTACGCATTTAATTGAGATTTCTCGCACTCGTATGTCTGTATTTATTGCGATATAGTATTAGTAAATTTTCCTATGTTCGCATGTTTGTTATCTCAATTACATTGCGTATATCACAAAGTTATTTTATTCCGTTCTTCTTATCTTACATATTACTTGATGTAGATTAATACGAAACAAGGAGAAATTATCTATAATAATCAGGCGAATGGCAGAACATAGTTCACAAACGAGACAAAGGGGGCTCGGAATGAAATAAAATGAAATCCAGGTTGCATTACAAGAGTAGGAAACTTGGGCCCTTTTTTTTTAACATTCATTGATTTTTTTATTTGCCTTAATACGGAGAGATATAGAAAAACATACTTTGTTTGAGAAACAAACAGTTCGATAACTTATGAATATTTTGATGATCCGATAATAATAATTAATATTAATAATAATAGCAATAATGTTCAAGTACCATCTATGTATAATTATTATATTATATAAGAGAGAGAGAGGTGCGCGGCGAGAGCGCGATGCATGGGGGCTGGTGGTCTGCGCACGCGCACATCCACAAACGTTTCTTTTTTTCTTATCTCTTCCTTTCTCCTAAATATATACTATTAATTAATCATTTTCCCCTTCATTTATTCATGCAAAATTCCTACAGTGATAACCGATGTTTGCGGGGTCTCGTATCCTACTTTGTGCGCCGTTGCTTGCGCGTGCACACGAGCCATCCCGGAACCAATGTTATATACAATATTTCCTTCCGTTTATCGCTGCGTTCCTTTGCACGTATCTCTTCGTTCTTCGCTCCGCTGCGTTACCTTGTGCCCTTTATATGCCCTTATTCTCCCGTCTCTCTACCATCATCTTACAACCATTCGGATTTCAGTACCGTAGACTCCCGTTCTACTGTCGCCTAATATTCCGTCAGCCCCCTCCTCCTCTTTTGTCATTAGTATCTTCCTTGTTTTATAACCGCTCCGGTCCTTTTTTTTTAATCCACTGGTATCCTCGGATTTTCATGTAGGAGAATATGGGCTCCGCCACATATACCTTACAGAAGTAGGCACAGCGATTTCTTCTTTTGCTTCATCTTCTTCTCTGGCGATTTCTTGTTTATTTGTCGCACCAGGTCGTAGAAAATCTGAAAGCGAAAGACAACAAGTTGTTAAAACTTAACTGCAGCAATTATTTATCGATTAGAATACAACATTATTAGTATTGTACAAAATATTGCGAGCTAATTACTTTTATTAAAAAATAAGACGAGTGAGATGAGATTGTAAAATACGACTATAAAATGCTGTTTAAATCAGAATAAATGAAATTGAGAGTCACAACTCACATCGCGAACATTAATTTTAGCTTTGGCAGAGGTCTCCATAAACACGCAATTGAATTGCCGGGCAAGGTTGACACCCTGATCCTTTCCTACTACCCTTTCATCCTCCAGGTCACACTTGTTACCTACTAGCACCATCGGCACATCATCTGTGTCCTTTACTCGCAAGATCTGTTCTCTGAGGTCTTGCAGGTCGTTGAAGGTTGATTGTGCTGTTATCGAATACACTAATACGAAGCCCTGCCCATTTTTCATATAAAGGTCCCTCATGGCTGTGAATTGTTCCTGCGAACAGACAAGAATATGATAACGTCACTCAAAAATGTAATCCGTATTGTTACAATCATAAAGTGAAAGTTACGCGACGCGTTAAGAGATAAATGAAACAACATATCTTTGTGCTACTTTATAAAAACTTCCACATTACGTGAACAAACGGACGGAAACAGTATAGAAAGAAAACAAGTCAAAATTAATACTTAGGAACTAAAATAAATAAAATCAATTTCTTGTCTAACGGTATATCCGGAATAAAGAAACAGCAAATACATTTAAGAGGGAAGATACTTACCGTGCCGGCTGTGTCTAGAATTTCTAACATACATTGTTGACCGTCGACCTCGACTTGCTTGCGGTAACTATCCTCAATCGTCGGGTCATACTTCTCTACGAAGATTTCCTGGACAAACTGGACAGTGAGGGCGGACTTGCCTACACCTCCACTGCCCAGCACCACTATTTTATATTCGCGCATCTCCTTGCCCTACCTACTGCCTATGGGCCTGATCACAATCGAGGGGTCACCGAATCCGCCACGTTTTGCCTTGATTTGCTCTCAGTGAGACGGACCTGAAACAACAACATGCAACCGTCTAGAAGCTGTGAATATTACACAATGGGTTAATTTTAATGACACACCTTCTTCGGGACGACTCAGCCTTTATGACTCAATGCTTTTTATGCGGTGATTTCATGCGAAGTAGAACAGAGGTCATATATGCGATTATGACAAATTACTAGGATCGTTATATGTATAGGAAGGCAATCATGTTCTTCCGTGAAGAATAATAATCTCTACAATTTCTAATATTATATCGGTCAAGGATTCGTTTCGTTAAATAGAAAAAGAGAGCTATTCATAAAGATATATTGAGAGAAAAGTGTTCGGTATCTGTAACTACAATTTGTTTATAATTGCGTGGTAAAATAATTATAGTTAAAAGCACCATTTTTATGGTTACTGTTATAATGTTAGTAATAATAATTATATTTAAAGTTCTATGTTGTACAAAAATAATGTTGTACAAAAATATAATTGACATTGTAAACAATTAATTATAGCTATTTATGATGCCAGCTATACATTTTTTGTGTATCATAAAGATAAACATTTAATTCTTTGTATTTAAATTTTTTTAAGAAGATGGCTCAATTTTATGTCATTATTATATTTTGAAGCGCACCATTATAATTTTAAATTTGAACTTTATGCTGCGCTTCGTGGAAAGTTTCCTTTTTCAGGCTACTGCTTCTTAAAGCTGAAAACTGCTGATATCATGCAAAATTCTGATATCCGGAAACGGAAGCGGTATAGTTAATTGTTTCACGGGAAAGTAGTAGCATTTGCTCCACAAAGTCACGCGTTGCTTCCCTTGTCGTGTTTTGCTTCGCTGAAGAGTGTTGTTTCACGCGAATAGCAGAGTAAGAGAGAAAACGCGAATATCGCGAATAGGACGTTGATTGGTTAACGGTGGCATCATGGCGACACGCTGCAACCAATCGACAACCGCAGAATTCTTTGTGCCAATTCGTCATTGATTTTACCTTATGAATGGACCTGTACAATGAAAGCTGCTGCTATTACTCTAGGACTTTCGTTGATTACGGTGTTTGATAAAGTTATCTCAAAGGCGTAATATTTCTAAAATGAATTAAAAATTTTACAACAATAAACTATTATTGACATCTTTTACATGTGAATTTCGAAAAAAATTTCTAAAAACTGCACATCGCATTGTTAGATTTCTACAATTTCAAACAATTAAAAAAAAATTTTATTTGACTTTTGTATTTTTCGATTACTATTTATACATACATGTATGACACATTGAATGTTTCAAACCCGTATTCAATTTGTTTATTTATTGTTATTTACTTTGTAAAAAAAATTGAATTTTGTTGACTAGTGTAACGAATATTTGTGAACATAAGAAAAAGATATGGTAATGTGCCTCCTATAATTTTGTATAAGATATTATTCCGACCAGGTTGATCGTGAATAAATAATTCACCGAAATGTCACTTGACAAATTTAAAATCGGTTATCTATTTTCGAACAAATTATGTCGTACGTCACTGCGATGGCGAATCAATTTCAAATTTAGTCCTCAAAGATACTCGTATAACAATCACTTCGGAAAAAAGCGGAGAAAGAAAATGTTTTTGCAGGAATAGAATTTCAAAGTTTCTCAATATTTTCTTGGACAACACATGACTTCTTTGTCTGGTCTTTACAAAATGAGATTAACCATGATTACAATGTTTTAAGAAAAATGAACACGTGAACAAAAAATAAGAACCCGTGGAAAGGAACACGCACGGTAGGAAATAACTTCATTATCTTTTACGAGTGTATCTTTCCCGGGAATGGGAATAGCTCACAAGCTTTCTTTTTTTCCACGGTTTTTCCTTGCTCTCTCCAAGGTGTATGCCATGTTTAATTTCTCGTCAACTTTTCTCCATTCTCCAGTTCGCGATAGTGTTCCTCTACAAGTTCATTAACAAAGATCAAACAATATATCTATAATAACACGGTGATGTGCTGATATCATGAAATATTGATCTTCGATTTTGCGAAATAGTGCCTTGAAAGAGATATGCGCGTCGCTCGTTTAGCTTCGTTATAATGTATTTACATTTTACAATTTCGTTAAATACATATAGGACAATTAAATGCGCCATGAGTTAATGGAGATCGTTTAAAGGCGAACAGGGGTAACAAGTCGATGTTCGAGAAGGAATATCAAGTGGATCGAATTTTCGGTGTTTCTCCGCGGCCAGTAGTCAGTTCTTATATTCAAGACTATCTTAAGTACAATCTTGAGATGTTGTAAACCAATCACAGAACTATTAGCAACTTAAAAGACATTACTTAAGACAGTTTTGTAATAAGAACGGACTATGAATACCGGTCTGCGATTGAAAAAATGTCATACGCAAAGGATGCGTTCCATTTTCAATACGTAACCATTCTTGTTTATCAAATATTAAATAAGGATAAATGATGTTTACAAACTCTGTAAGCACAAAACGGAATGCATTCAAAGTTGCAACACACGGACACACTAATGTCTAAATTCTAAGCAGAATCGTAAAGCTCGTAACATATTCTTGTAAGACTTGTAAGAATTTTTAAATGCTTATATCTTTATACAATATTTTTACAGGTAGCTTTTTACTAATCATAAAATTTACAAGGAATCGTAGGTATTTACAAAAAATCATACGTCTTACAACATGCATAAAATTAGGATATTAATCATAAATTCTTACAAGTTTTACGAGAACCACATTACGAGTCTTATGTCAATTCTGCTTAGAATTAACCCATAAAGTTCTAGATAAATCAAAGCGCAAAAATCTTCCATTTTGATTTACTAATCATAAGTTGTTCGCGTTGCTTGAAAACCCCAAAAATGTTTGCACTTAAAATGAGATAGATATATATTTGACCTTGAAAAGAGAGAAAGCAAAGATGCCAAATGCAAGCAACGTAAACAAGACCCACATCATATTCCAATAATATTAAGTGCTTATTGAACTACAGACAACTAGAAAATGGCGGTCGAAATAGTCAATAGGAAAGTTATCGGCATTTCGGCTCAGATAAAAGGATTACGCTACTTTGATATCTCTAAAGCTTTAGTGCACACACACACA
>Ga0157363_1007761_pt1 | contig 10176 bp, 7 predicted proteins | sample AttsexASBM1_FD_111477 | JGI IMG/M metagenome (GOLD analysis project Ga0157363, IMG submission 111477) | Fungus gardens microbial communities from leaf cutter ant in Ribeirão Preto, State of São Paulo, Brazil - Atta sexdens ASBM1 | ecosystem: Host-associated > Fungi > Mycelium > Unclassified ...
AGAGAGAGAGAGAGAGAGAGAGAGAGAGAACAGAAAAAATTAAATACAATATTATAGTTACAAATCTAGTTATGATGATTGATTTTTTAAACATTTGGCTAAAATATTTGGCGAATTGAATTTTTTATTTTCTTTCAAATTCATAATTAATAATGAAAATAATTACAAATGTTATGTAAGATTTTTTAATTTTTTTCTCAATATAAATAAATATTAACAATTTTCAGAAGAGCCCGACAATTCTTTTTTGTAATAATTGCATTTTCTTACTATATTTAACATCGTAGAAAGATTACATCTGGATATGTATTCAATTGTACATTTCAGAGTAACCTTTGTGCTTACTACTTTCGAGAGCGTTGCGTAAGTACCATGTGTGGTCCAGATCCGGAATTCTGCTGACGATCGTCCGGGGACCGCAGCAGGGCTGTATCAGTTAAGGGTTTTTGCTCACTGAAGCGTCCTTACGTACCACGAAGCTCGGGAGGACTCCCCAAGGATTTTGCACAGGCCGGGATATAAGCGACGGCCAAGATTACACCGTACGTCCTGCAACGCGGCTGTTCCTTCCATAATTGAAAAAGATTTGTTTCTTGCGGGGAAATGGTCGGATGAGCGTGATGGCTCTTCTGATAATATTATCGGTGGTTTAGTATACAATAACGAATGTCACTAAAAGTGAATAAGGAATATCGTGTGAAAGAAGTATTGATGAAATCACACCTTTTACTTTGCAAGGAATCACGTCGAGTTTGATGTACAATAACTCACAAGACTGATGAATTAATGTTATAAGAATATCTGTTGAAATTTAGACAAAGATAACTGTAGTAAGTTCAAAGATATTTATTTTATATGATTTTGAAAAGCCATTTTCATTGATTGTCTTCTTCGAATTATTTAATCGTAGATAATTGTTATTCGATCAGTTTCATAAGTCTGTGTTGACATTTTAGTTACAATTTGAATGGATTGGTTACATTTTTTTGTAAAAAGTTATTATCGTTTGATTTTTATGGGAGTATTGTTGAGGAAATTAGTTCTAATTATTTAGGGTGTTGTTGGGGAAATTAATTTTAATTAAGGATAATCTGATGAAATAATATTACAGACAGAATAATTGTTATTTGATTAGATTCGTGAGTTACTGCGTTACTTGTGACATTTTAGCTGCAACTTGAATAGATTGTTTTGCAAGGAGTTCAATTTTTATGAAGAAAATGTTATTTAGGAAATTGTTTCTTAATTAAAGAAAAATTTGATAGGTTAATATAAAATCATAAACAGAATAATTATTTGATCAGTTTCTTGAGTTGTATGTATATATCGCGTTGCTGTTTCAACTGCAATTTGAATAAACTGTTTTAAATACTTTTTGAAAAGAGCTATCATCATTCAATTTTTATGAGGGAACTGTTCTTAATTAAAGAAAATCTAATAATATAATAGCAGAATTATATCACAAATCAAATAGGAGTTATAATATTATACATGATTGTGATTTACTGGTAGCAAAAGTAATTGATTAAATCACGAAGCTTCCAGCGATCAAGATCTTTTATTAGAATCTTGGATTACACTCGTGGTTTATTTTCACACACGCTGTCATCTACAATATGTTCAATGATGCAACTTACGTATGTTAATCTACTAGAGTGGCGGTACTTACAGCTGCGGCCTACGACGTAAAGCGCGGGGGATTTTGTTCTCTTCTCTAATTTCGACTCGTATCCAGATATTCATCTCGATCAGCCTAAATCGATTACGCAACGGAGTATAATTGCACTGTTGTATATCGTCCTCGCGGTAAATGTCTATCGATTCTAAGCTACACTGGCTGCTCGATGCGCCGGGAGCGATTAGCGTCGCGATGGAACTCTCGATGCAATAAAAATCGCGATAGATTACTGTGAGTCGACGTAACCGATGTTCATCTCTGACAATGAGACGCATTATATTAGGGCTACATTCCATTTGATACTCGTAACGCTCTTGGAATTATTTCATTCTTATTGTTTATCAAAAGTTAAGCAAGGGCAAATGATACTCGCGAGCATTATGAGCGTCAAAAGAACGTATTCTGGATGTATTACGTTAGGAATGCATGACTCAAATTCTGAATTAAATCAGTTCCTGCATTAAAATGTCAAATTTTAAGAATTTTTTAAAAAAACTTTATGTGTTAATAATAAGTTAATAATATTCTTTAAAAGTAATCGTCATCCAATAATTAGTTTTTATTATCAATTCTTGATAATAAAAATAACAATCAGCTGTTTTCATAAATTTATTACAATCCTATATTATTGGAAATTTAATATGTGCATAGTTTTATCAAAACACTTTGCAAAATGAAAGATATTTAAAAAAGATATTTAAAGCATATTATTTAAAAGCATATTTTCGAATTTTTTTATTAAGAAAAAGATATTAAAACTACACATGTACAAAAGGATAATTTTGTTGAAATATCTAAAAATTTATCTGTATCTATAGATACCTTGTAGATATAGATTTAGAAATAATTTTGTTGAACTATCAAAATAATTATTTAGGACATTCAAACTCGTTTCTAAAACGTTTGCAGCATTGCTCGTCATGCTTGAGATTCCTGTGTAATTATTTCGATGGTTTAACAAAATTATTTTCGGATCTGATCTTTAAATTAAATTTTTAGATAATTCAGCAAAATTATTATGTATAGCTCATTCAAATTAATCGAATTCTTTCCAAAGATTTTGCGTTTCGCAGGTTTTCTCAAATTCTTTCCTTGTTCTCGAAGAAAATTAATAAAAAAAGAATAAATTCTAGAATGTAAATCACGCATCTTCATTATATCGAAATGACGATTGTTCTCATTCAACTGCATTTTCTATACGTATGTGTTATATTGAGCTTCTCGCGAATTTTACTAGAAAATTACGACAATCGAAATAATACGAGACTAGATTAACGAATCCGCTTGGAAATCGTCGGATTCGTAAATGTCAACGTAATTTCCTTCTTCGCTCTATCGAAGACGATAGCGTCTTCGGCGAACATTATTCTAGCGTCGCTCTATATTCACAACGAGTACCTCGCAAGTTTTCCTGCTTCTCGATTCGATCGATCTGTTCGTCTGCTTACGACGCCGTAAAAGGACGAAACGCGTAAACATCCTAAAATGAATCATTGTCATCCTATCAGTAAAGAGATCCATTACTAGACATGACAAGAAGCTGCCACTTGACGACGCGATAAAATCGATGCCTGTTCCTAGCCGGTATCACAAATACGTAAGACGAAATATTTGCTATAACGTTTGCTAATGACGGGTTCACATTTTGCGCGGAGAAGGGCCTTATAACTATAAAACTGGGCCCAATTTCAGCAAATACCGCGAACGTGAAGCGAATTAGAAATTGAAGGGTCTGACGCAACACAGTTTCAACGTGTTTTTTTCTAGAAGACATCGGGAACATTAGTTTAGATTAGACTTGAATAGTATTTGTTGAAAATTTGATTTCTGAATTATGCTACATTTAATTTATTAATATTAATCCGTTTAGTTTGATTAATCTAATTAATTAAATCTAATTCAATTCTTCAAGATTAATTTCCTCAAGTCCTTGAAAAGGCATTAGATCATTGTTGCGCCTCAACCCTTAAAATTCGAGGATATAGAGATCGACGAGACTGTGCTTTAAGGCAACGGACGTGTCGCAAGCTTACGGAACGGTTCGGGTTAAATGTGTCCTCCTCTTCATACGTTCTGCTACTCCTGCGTGTCGATTAATTCAGCCAATTCAACTCGATTAATTGGTCGGCGCGGACGGACTGTGGACTTGGCTGTAAAATATACCGCGTGGAGGACGGCAAGCCGAGCAATCAGAGCCTGCCCTTTCCGCGGTCGACTCGTTCCCTGCAATAATTATCATCCGGTAATTAGCGGGGTCTTGTCAGTTTAATATTGACGGATAATATTAGTATTAATTATACTACAATTAGGATGACGCGTTATGTGAAATCAACCCTTCATGGATGCACGATTGTTTCTTTAAAAGAAAATGGCGTATAACATTATCTGTTTTTATTACTGAAAATACATCTTTTACTTTTGTTTGAAAGATAATTAATTTGATTTTTAAGTTAAAATTGAAGAATTGAAGTAAAATTTATAAATGTGCAGAAATGATTCTAATTCAATGATAGTAATCCCTATAAATTCCATAGGGTTACATTCTTTTTCTTACAGATATGTCGATAAAATTAAAGTTAAAGGGAAATGTTCGGAATTCACAAAAGATTCATTTGTAGACCGATTAGTCTCATTCGACTAATTTGCGTAAAAACGACAGAATCAGACAAGAGGGTAGATTTTTTTTTTACATGACAGGCTTAAAAAACGTGCTCTATAAAGATCGTGCGGTCGCGACAGAGAAGAAAAAGAAGAAACTGCGGGCTTTTATCGACAGTTGTACGTTAGTCAAAGTGCCTGCGTTCACTATCAATGATCCTGTATTTGTATTCATCGTCGATGCGGCACCTATCTCGTTATTTTCGGCTTACGCCCGCATTGAATGGGTCTATCGATATACTTCGAATGATGTACATGTAAACATGACGTGTGTATGCGCGTATAAAAGTGTGTATGTGCTGTCTCATCTGAAACGCGCATCGTATTTGCAAACATGTTTTCTGTGCTTACATATTATATCATCGTATCGCGCTCGTTAGATATCGTCGAGAAGAATTTCCATATAATAAAAGACACCGACGATTTTAAAGGAAAAGAATTAAATTTTGAATTAAATTTTTCGATTCAGTTATAAATAAACTATTTTTTTTCATTGTTGAGCTTTTTATTTATATTTCACATTATCATACGATATTCTTACACGCCTTGTAAGAATTACGCAAAGTTGATTATCTTCCAAGAAAAAAAATGTTTTTTCTAATAATATAATATTTTTTTGGTACAACATTTAAAAATTAAAATTAATTAAAATTCGTCTACTTAGATTTTGACTTGATTCTACCTGCAGCCATAACTGGCAACGGCTGCTCGCTACAATCCCAGTTAATCCGAAGGAAACACGTATCACTGTACGATATTGTGATGCATCTCGTTGTCGGGCTTGGAATCGCGAGCGTCGCGACGCCGACGGAACTTGACGTCGGCAACGGCTACTGTAGATACGCGCAAGCGTCGACGCAAATCACGCCCCTTGGCCGGCCGAAGGGCCATCCGCACCCCATTTCCGTGTTATTATAGCCTGGAAGATCCACCCCCGCGTCTGAATATCAAGGCAACCCTCCGCGCGTTCCCACTTAACACTCCGGTCGCGACTAATTACTCTAATTAATTGGAACTCCGATCTTCTCACCGCTTGATTCATGGTAGTTACTAATTAATTACTAATATCAATGAGGGCAGCGCTCTATATAGAACGGTGCGCGCAAGCGGTACGCTTTGAATCCTCTGCGAGCTTTCCGGTTATTCATGCGAAAATAACGTGTAAACGCAGTACGAGTTGCCCGTTCGTGAAAATGTAAGAGACGATTTTCCGCGATATCGACTGAGATCCGAGGCCCAACGCGGAATCCTGAATTATATCGCGGAAAAGCGCATTTCGTGCGACGTTAATTGGAAATGCCGTCTCTGGAAATTCCAGGAATTATCCCGTCGGTATATTCTGAATCTGTGACGTTTTCAATTTATCATGATAATTTATAACATGCTGATATTCATTATATTATAAAATTCTACATTTTTGCCGCCTCGTTTCACATATTAAAATATTTTCGAAATTTATATATATAGTACTTGTTCAATTAATTATCTATCTGCTCATCAGTACGATTTCTTCTAAAGTTAATAAGTTTAAAATATTCTTTAATTAGATTTATGAATAAGTTAATTTAGGGAGTCTTCATCGTAAATGTTTCATCATAGACGAAATCAGCGCCGTTCTCGATGCTTTGATTCATTAAAAGGATTTCTCTCAAACTCCAAAAGCTAATTGCATGACCAAATCTCTTGCTCACCCTTCAGAACATTGAGATGTCGATAGTAGGCACTACCGTGCCAGGTCTCGGGACTTCTCGCCGGTGGCAATTCCGTTTTCACGTCGCGCAAAGCCGCGGCTTCCTCGGCGATCTTCTCAGCCTCCCGTTCCTGATAAAATTTTGATAATTAACTTTTTATTAATGGAACGTGCTAAATTCCTCATTTGCTACAACACGACATAACTTGAAACTGTCATTTGCATTGCTGGCAGAAAAAGAACGGAAACAAAAAGAAAAGAATATTCTAAAAAATTATACTTTCATCCTCTTTTACAGTCAGTTATTACATCAAAATTATATTTCAAATTTATTATTATAAAATTTCAATGATTTCAAACATTAAAATTTATTTTCTTTGTTTTTGAGTTGTGTTGTTGTCGCAGCAAATAAGTTGTAACAAATATTAAAAAATATACGCTTGTATCCTTACAAAAAGTTCAAAATAAGTGGTAGTCGTATTTTATAAATAGAAAATCAAAAGGTCCTACATCTAACCCATATTCCTCGTATATTTCTTTATCGCTCAGTAAGAGAGAAGAAGAAGAAATATTACCTTAACACAATTTTTATTAAACATAATAACGAGTAATGCAGTAATTATAGTAACGTAGTAATTTGCAAGTTTATTTTTCTGCTGTTCTATTTACTTTAACGAGAACTCTAATGTCCGTAATAACGTCATAATTGTGACGTTTCACGATGTAAACCTTCATCAGCCGATGAGCATGTAATTTTCATTTGACATTAAGGAACTCGACGTTGACGTTTGGTCATGAGCTAGTCGGCAATAATAATATCGTCGGGGAAGTACTCGTCTGAAAACAGAAATCGTCATTTTCATGGAGACAGGTGTGGGTAGTCGAACGTATACTGTATACAGGGAGGAAGATGAAAACGGGTCGGCAAACAACCGCGATATGTCGCGACTTCTTGACGTAATGACAGCCATGGAAATGGATGACGATCCACTCATCCTGATCAACCCACTCAGGTATGCAACGATGGCTTGCGTGGATGACAAGGACGGGGCGCGCGGATCCCTCGCGTCCTCGGTTTCTACGGCGATCTACAATCTAAACGCGCGGCTCACCCAAAGCGGGACACACGGTGCTTTATTTAATGCTTCCGTCGATAGCGATCGTCGAATTACTTAAATTAATTCCGCCGTCGCGCTCGCCGTTGTTACGGATCGATCGAGGTGAATTATTCACTCGGCTCGGCCAGGGACGAAACGAGCAGTTACTCCACCGCTGTGCCGCACGTCCGCCTACCTCGACGATTAAAAAGTCACGGAAACGCGCGTTTACCGTAATGTCCATGGAAGGGAGTTTATCAGCCTCGCGGGAGCCTCTTGGAAACGACCTCACCCCTTATATGCGCGTTATTTGCGTCACGGTGAATGCTTCGGGATTTTCTACGGTAGCTGTTAAAATTTCAAGATTTCTCTTTTGAAAATTTATCTCGTGTGAAAATGCCGTGTTAAGAAATTATTAGGGAAGATTATTATTTCGCAAAATTATTATTCCACATGACATACTATCGATACACGATTAATTTTACTACGAATGCGCGTTTTATAGCACTGTTATGCTTCTACTTTTTATATGTATATATACACACTTGAGATAAAGTTAAGTTATTATATATCTTAATTTTTTAAATTTTATAATATATATCATGTTTTATTACATAATTAAAAATGCGTAGATTATATTCTTGATATCATTTTCTTTCTGAGACTTTTAAAAATATATTATTATAAGTACAGTTCTGCAAAAAATTGAAAATTTATATTTTTCGTATAAAAATGAATGTTTTATGCGTGAAATAATTCCATAAGGTCAATATTTATATTTACAGTTTATTATTATTTTATAGCTTATATGAACAATTTCTCATTTTATTTTAATTATTTTTTAAATACATTCTCTTCTTACTGAAACAATTTTGGATTCAGATTCTAAATTGATGCTAAACTTTTATATTACTTTCAAACGTAATATAGAAAAATCTGTAATTTTTCATAATTATTCATTTTGTTATTGTAAAAAATATGTGTAATACATCTATAATTATTATAAATATCAGTATTTTTATAAATTTTTATATGTTTAATATATTAATCTCTGTTACTAATAACTATCACAACTGCAAAAAGCATACTTGTAAAATTGGCTTTGCAGATGCCACGCTCATTAGCGTGACATTAATACGAAGTTTTACGGTTTCATTTTAGCATCGAAACAAGTTATTCGCTGTAGGCAATCTATGGAGGGATGTTATTTAAAAATCGGCATATGTCGCGGCTTATCGATTTCGTGCGTATCAAACGGTGTTCATAGCGAAAAAAAAGAACGAAAATTGCGAACAGTAGCAACGGCGGACCTCATAATGGCAAGGAGCGTCACGCGAGAATGCATTTTTAACGACGCCCGTGCTTTCTGTATGACTCGCTCGAGTACTCGTTAGCTTAAACGCGTTACGAAATAGAAGCAACTATGTCACACGAGGCTCAAGCGTGAACTTCATATAAGTTATGCGGCTTACATGAGTTATTTCTGGGAAAATAGAGCGGCTTGTAATCACTTTACGTCGTTCTTGAGCGCGGAGTGTAGTAGAAGTTAATTGCATAAGCGAATAACTTCTATGAGACATTCCTTAAAGACAAAGTTAATTAAATGAATATAATGGCCGTAAATATCCAAAAGAAGATATGAAAAATATCAAACCTGATTTATGAGTATTTCAAGTAAAAAATACATAAAATATTCTAATTCAAAATTAAGTAATCAAACCGTTAAATAATCCGAAAGAATAAAATTAACTAACAACTTGCGCGCGCAGGTGGTTTAATTACTAATTATCGTTAATTAACGAAACGAAATGACAAAAGTTGCGGGATCGAACGCAAAATAATTATTAACGTCGCGTGGTCGAAGTTTTAATTAGCGTGTAACTTTTGCAAGTATAATTACAAGTATGAGGCGGGAGAAATTCCTTTAGATTTTTCACCGTAACGAGTCCCTCGATTTTTCGTAGTAATGCTAACACGAACATTGTTAACTGATGGTAACGCGAACGATTGTCCCCCTTTCTCTATCTTGCAAAAGTAAATGTAATCATCGTAGTCCCTCGTCCGGTTATGTGTGACGTTGTAATCGTCACGATAGAATTAAATATTTCATATCGTACACGGACGTTACGGTACAATCGACTTTAACTGCCGTTTCGAGGCTTCTTATCGCGATTCGTGCATCTCGGTGATTATCTATCTCGATGTGACGACCGTACACGTATGTGACATTTGGAGCCGCGTGCTTTGCGATTAAGGTATATTTTCACAATCAAATAGCAGTGTTTAGGGTAAAAATCTGCAATTTGTTCATTTTCATCTCATCGTTCAATTTAACAAGAGACTGTTTTTGAAATCTTTGTTAAATGCCGATAAGTTCAAGAAATAAATCTCAGATTTTTATATTACATAATTGGATTCATGGACATAATTCTGATAGAAATTTAATACTAGTATTTTTTTTACTGTTAATAATACTTTTAAATGAATAAATGATTAATTGATTAGTACTAGTATTAAATTTCCACAAAGGAATAAAACATCTCACTCTCTATTATTTTTATAAATCATCATTATATAAATTCTTTATCCTCCTAAAAATGGAAACAATTTAAGATATTTAAATTTATTTATAAAAGAATATAATATAGATAATAAGATTTACAATTATTGTATGGAATTATTGTATGCAATTATTGTATGGAATATTAATAGTCGTGATAGAAATTCCTTCCAGATTTTCTTTTATATCTTCCGACCCTCCGACCCTCCGTCATATAAGGATTAATCATCGGCCGATATTCTAATGGACTACGTCTACCAAAGCGCTGATAATAAAATTTTCATGCTGTTTGGGATTTCGAATAATTATGTTTTGTGTACAGAAAGAGAGAGAGAAGCTTGCTCGCGAAGGGGAAAGAATTGGGCTCGAAAGGGGTCGCTGTCCATTGTGAAGTAATTCGTCGAGGTAAAAACGTTACGGAGGGTGACTTTTGTTCGACAGGCGCGATGCCGAAAAATACACTTTCTCGATTCCTCACGATATTATTTTTTAG
>Ga0157363_1007762_pt1 | contig 10176 bp, 6 predicted proteins | sample AttsexASBM1_FD_111477 | JGI IMG/M metagenome (GOLD analysis project Ga0157363, IMG submission 111477) | Fungus gardens microbial communities from leaf cutter ant in Ribeirão Preto, State of São Paulo, Brazil - Atta sexdens ASBM1 | ecosystem: Host-associated > Fungi > Mycelium > Unclassified ...
GATCTGTATCTAATTAATTTTGTAGATAATTCAGTTAAATCGTTTTTTCTATGCAATATATAATTTATGCGCATATCAAAGTAAATCTAAAATTTAAACGACAGTATTTAATCACATCTCCAAATCTTGTCCTGAAGTATTCTATTTGTTACTACATGAAATGTCATAAAGATGCTTCACTTTTAATGCTAATGGCAGAAGTTCAAGTTTTCAAGTTGACAAGTTGGAGTCAAGTTAGTGAAAGTTTTGGATAAGGAAAACTTTCAGGAAAGCCATTATTCGTTATGATTATTTTATATTCAAACTTAATGATCTCGATAATTAAACGTTCAATTAAAATTATAGAAGAGTAAACGCGGCCGGAGTGTTTTGTATATTTAATAGCCCACTTCTCAGTTTACCCGTCTTCAGTAAAAGAAGGAGATACTCTTTTCTATTTTTTGCAATGTTTTTTGAAATTTTTAGCGAATATGAAAAAACTCACATCGGAATTGATTTAGCGGGAATTGATGAGGATAGATTTATACATCAGTTTAGCTTCCGTCAATAGATTGAGAGTTTAACCGCTTGAATCTATCCTTCGATAAGATTCATAATTGAAATTGTGGAAGAAATGTAGGTAACGCTAATATCATACAAAATTCAAAATGAATTCCAATTTCGTGAATCGATTGGAAGATCAATTATAACTATTTCCATTAATTTCGTATTGAGATGCGACAGGAGAGTGAAATGGAATTGTATTAGGCCTCTGCTAGTGGAATTAAAACTGTAATGAACTATCAATTGAATATCGAATAGAAACGGCAAAAAATATACTCTCTCTGTCGACATTCATAATGAATTCTTGTTGTAGACAGGTAATTATAAAATTCTCTTACTGAAAGCATTTGCGAAGGCCATTCTTTTAACTATAGTTGCTTTCCTTTGGACAAGCAACAACGAATTATCTCATTTTCACTCGCATCGTTCTTCCGAAAGAAAGATCGACGCAATTTCCATTAATGTACAAATTCATCTCGCAAACAGAGATGAGACATTTTTTTATCGGCGATCTGCACGCACTCCTGAGAAAGTAAATGATTCGCTTACGAGGGAGGGCGTGAGGTCAATTAATTCGAACAGAAGAGCGAGCCACCGGCACAACGGGATTAATTAAACTGAATTAAAACAGTATTTAACGGAGTCTGGACACAGAGGGCTGACGAAAAAAGACGCGGCTTTGGTTGACTGACCGGCGAGAGACGGTTCGTCGTCATAATCCTCGTCATCATGTCGTTGCAGCCGGCAGCTTGTTCGACAGTTTGCAGCTGCAAATTGACACAAGCTGATGTCATTCCTTCATAAAAATAGGCGCGTTTCTACCGAGACGTTTGCCGCGGCAAAGGCACGACTCTAACTACGGGGCCCAATTAGAACATACGGCATCGGGCCCTTAGAAGAATATCGTCTCTGATTAATTGGTACAATGATGCGAGCTCTAAGACATGATCCTTGGAATACGCGACGACGATGCACCACGAGGTCGATGTACTTTTTCTACAACACGATCATTCCTACGTCTAATTAGCACGTTGTTTAATTCATTCGATCATCTGTCTGTCGAGTTTATAACTAATTCATAGTGAATACGTCATGCGATGTCGATTGGACATGTCTTCTCGAGACTATTTGATTCGTAGGAAAAAAAATTTACTTTTTCTCGCTTACTATTTTCAAAACATATTTTTGTTACTTCAATACTATATTTCTCTATCACCAGACGTTTCTTATCTCTTTTGTATTTAGTGTATCCGATGAATACACCTAATATTCGAATAAATGAATAAAAAACTCATGAATGAAAATATTCATTTGAATACACGTCTTTTTTATTCGTCAAAGAACGAATAAATATTTTTTCATTCCATTTGAATGAATATTTTTTTAATATGATTACGAATATTTTCATTTCGTATTCACTTTTTTTTTACTCTATATTATCTGCACATTATAGCTTGCAAGAGAAAACAGAAATCTATAAAAACAATGATTACACCGCGCACTTAATCATCTATACAATGAGTACTACAGGTTAAACAAAGATATTTTTATTGAAAATAAATAATATATCTCGAAATTTAATGTCCATAAACCATAATGAACGACACGCCCAAGATATTTTATAACATGTTTATGATTACTGTGTACGTAACGGAATTATATCGGAATATGTATAGCGTTCTATCAAATAAATATTTATAAATTATTTTTATAAAAATGTATTATTTTCTAAAATATTTTATAAAATTTCTAAGTTTCCTTCATAAAATTTAAATATTATAATAAATAAATAAAATTAATTTTTTTTTAATTAAAGTCATTAAAATGCCGATTATAGTAATAAGTTAAGGGTAATGATTGCTTATTGGAACTTTTTTCAGCAGTTTATATTTTGTTTGAATGAATACTCATTAAATATTCATAGTCTTTTTGTAAATAAATATTTTTTGAAAATCCAAAATTTTAAATGAATATATGATTACATTTTTTTTTATGTGAAAATTTTAAATAAATACAATTTGGAGCTCAAGTATAACTTTTTGTATTCATTAGACACACTATTTGTATTTATATCGTCAAAATAATATTTACACGCGCGCGCAACAGAATATTTTGAAATATTCAAAAATTTTACGGAGTCTACAGATACATAGGATACATCAATATATTAATAAAAGCTACAATTTATTTTCAAAGCTTTTATTGATACTTATATTTTATCCAGATTCTATACTTTAAGAGGATAAAACGAGGAATATATAAAATATATTATATATTATATATAAAATATATAGGGATAATACAATTCATTTCTTCATGGAAAAAACAATTTTGTTGAGCCATCTAATAATTAATATAAAAAACATGATGAGCAATATTATTGCAAAAAAGTATTGCAACTAACTTGAGCGTCCTACTTAATTATTTTGATAATCCAATAAAATTATTTTTAGGTCTGGCTCAATTTTTAGATACTTCAGTAAAACTGTGGTTTTCATGTATTTTTATATTAAAATGCTATCTTTTTATACTCGTCATAAATAACGCGGAATCATCTTTGCATACACATATTACGTTACGTTTATCTCAAATCTCCCTTCATTCGTTTCCGTTTAAATCCGAAATTGGCTTAGATACGATAAGGACGAAATCCATTTGTTACACAAATCTGGGGACGCTTTTGGCACAACGAATATTCTTGAATCGTGTTGGTTGGCAACCAACAGGTAGATTAATTATACGTATATCGCCATATAGTAGTCGATCTAATCCGCTTTTTGAAGCCGGAAAAAGGGAAAAGTGACCTTCAAAGCTCGCAAATAGAAATGGAAGTCTAGGTTTATCGACGTTTCCATTGAAAATTAAACTGTGCTGCGCGTTCGAGGATGCTTTTCCTCTTTCTCACTCTCTCTCTCTCTCTCTCTCTCTCTCTCTCTCTCTCTCTCTCTCTCTATCTATCTATCTATCTATCTATCTACCTATCTATCTATCTATCTATCTATCTATCTATCTATCTATCTATCTATCTATCTATCTATCTATCTATCTATCTTTCTTTTTGTTTCTATTGTATTTTCTGTCTCCTCAATCGAATATCGAATGCATCTAAGTACTTAAAACAAATATCCGGCTGTCAAGTAGTTTCATTGAAAACTTGAATTAGTGATATACCAACACAAACTTTTTATCATACAAGTTTTTCGGAAGTTCAACGTTGCGATAAATAATATGAAATGGTATATATTATTACGGCTTACAGTGACCATCTGGACATGTTTAATGGCTGTTTTCACTATGTTTGGCAAAGAGCTATACATACAACAAGTGCAAACAATTTTACAAATCACTTTTCTTGATGTATGGGCCTCCCGACTTTGCACATGATTTATCGTGCTATACTTCTTTTCCAGCGCCAGGCTTTTCATAAATTCTTAAATGTCAATTTATTTTCAAATTTTTATTCTAGTTCTTAAGGTATTAAATAAGTACATTTTTCAAGTATGATTCTAATAATTAAAAAAATTTTCTGATACTGAATAAACAAAAAAAATATCAAGTTAATAAAATGATTGATTAATCTACTTTCTAGTTGCAATGTTAAATATAACAATGAGAGTAATATGGGAAAGTATATCTCTATTTATATATGTAAATTTTTCAGAAAATATAAGAAGGACCAGATTTTTAACTTTTACTATGATTTTATCTCTTAAATATATATAATTCATTAAAAATATCTATTGTGAAAACATACAAAAGGAGGAAATTAAAAGAATTAAAAGCATATAATTATAAAAGAATATGGTATTGTGTCACAAATATTAAAAAAGTCTTTGCATTCAATAATGTATTAGAGATAGCAAACAAAGTTAGTGAAATTCGATATTTAAAACTTAACAAATTTGACATTGAATACCTGCTGAACGTAATCGAGAATCCCAGCCTATTTAAAATATTATTTGTATCATCTTTTCAAATATTTCAATGCATGAATTACCATGAATTTTTGAAGATCGCGTTGAATAAATTATGCGAATACCGCGCATTTATGAAACCTTTTAAATAATTGCCGAAGTATTTGGGGAAATATTCATCTTTACAAAAGATTTCTGTAATTCTTTAATATGAAATTTCGACTCGTGTAGCTTGTCGGAATGCCGCATCTCTCGATTACGTCGGAGATGAAAAATAACAATCAAGGAAAATAAAAAGTAAAAAGTATGAGTAAAAACAAAGAAAATAGAGCAAAGAGTAACAGAAAAGAAAATGTGAAGGATATAAACATCGTGCGACCTGCAGTCTGGTTGATGTAAAAGTCGAACGCGGCCAAGGGCCCGTAAGTGCTGGAGCAGTACGAGTCGCGATAGTCCACCTTGATGTTCCATCCCGGTAAAGGTCCCCTGGGTGAGCTAACGTATTTCACAGCTAGCAATACCGCGGGTAACACTCTCTGCAGACTCTGCTCGTGGTGAGGATCACCCGGCGCGATCACCGCTAGCTTTACTTCACCCTTAGACATCGTCCGTACACCTTCAATGCATTCCCTGGAGCCAGTCGTCATCGTTGTTTCCGTCTCCGTCGTCGATACCCTCGTCGTTGTTGTCGTCGTCATTGTCATCAGGCCAATATTCGTGCACTGACCCGCACACAAACCCGAAAGGGTCAGCGTTAGTCGCACTAAAACACCACCGTTTGCACACCACCGCTTTCTTGTCCGTGATGCCATCGCGTGCCCCTGGTGTACGTTACACCTTTATCTTAGCGAGGCTGTCAGTCTAATTATTGCACATTGCAAAGCATTTTCCACATTGCTATCAGTTATGCGAGAAGATGAATAAGTTATACATGGCTGCTCATCATGGAATTCGGACAGCTCTTCTCTTTGCATTTTGATGTTACATCGAGTCTCATTTGAAGCATGTCTGGGCCGCAGAGTATCTCACAGCAACATGGTTCATCATATTTAATGCGCTCGCATCTTGTGGAATTTGCATCCAACGCGATACGAATTTAAATAAAAATATCGGTGACTCCTTTCGATTTTTTTACTATGTTTTATTAAACATATTTTCATATACCACTCCTTTATTCTTCCCAGAGAAAATATTGGTCCTTAATACATTGTCTTCCGCGGTTTTGATGAACATGTGCTGTCTTGTTCGTCTTTATTCTTCATCATTCTTATATTATATATAAACACTCATTATATATAAACACTCATTTTTACGCACAGAAGAGCTTTGAAAGCTCCACGTGTATTTATGTCCTAATATAAGAAAATTGATGTAGATAATCTCGTTTCTCCTTTAAAACTTTCAGATATTGCTCCTTGCTTGAGAGGTTTGTTGCAGTTTCTGATACGATCCAATTTAACTTTGATGCAACGATAATCATTAGAAATCTCGAACATCATGACCTCACTAATTACGAAATACACGTGTTCTTTAGGAGTTTGGCTGCGAAACAGGTTCCAAATTAGAAAGTGAGAGATACCTGGTTTAATTTCGTTACATTGCACATATAATCGTATCCGTTTTATACATTATACTGTAAGTTCATGCATTTGACATTTACTTTTATTTTAGATTCGCAAAGAATCGTAAGATATCATCAATTTTTTTAAACTGCATAAATTCAATCTGAAAATTATTTGTTTTTTATCTGGAAAATGTAATGTATAAGAGGTAATGTATGGAAACACATTTAGCAATGTTATCTTGATCCTCAAAAATTAAAAAATATACGACAGAAATTTTCCTCTTAATATGATAATAACATACCATCGTATTGTATATTTTCTTTTACGGACCTAAGAGAATTCGTGCCTGCGATTTCTTATAAAGATAAGAAATTATAATAGATATTCATAATCGATTTTTATATTTAGACCGTATTTTAATTACAGTTTTTAGACGTCATAAATCAATTACAGAATTATATTAGCATCTTAAGGAATTATTTAAGACGATCTTGAAATAAGACTCGACTGTAAATACCTATTTATGATAAGTATTAAGCTCACTATGGATTATTCTATCCATAATTTTTATGTGAATAATATGAAAAAAATTAAAGAAGCAAAATATATGCATATTGTATTCGTGCCAAGTAATATTAGCTACGTGAAATTGAATCAGCTGAAATAAAAACTCAGTACTAAAATTTTATCTCTTGAAAACCAATCTCCGTGACGACGTGCATCAGGTTCAAAAGAAGAGTTAAAGAAATCAGATTTACATATTTTGACTTGAGATTGATTTGTATGTGTGTCATAGTAGTATATAATTCTTGAATATATGATAATGTATAAAATATATATTGAAATATATATCATACATTAAAATATACTATCATGTGAAATAAAAAGCAGAATTTTATCCTGAAATCTGAAAATTTTAGATGATTTATAATCAGTTTTAAAAGCAGTTTTTAAAGTTGTTGATCTACGTTGTTGTATATATTATATTTTTTAATTAAATTAATTATTAACGTAAAAAGTATTGTACTCGTACCGAAAAATATTTATTTAATTTTTAATTTGTTATTATTATTATTATTATTATTATCTGTAATATTGTGTAAATTTTAGAGAAACATTATACAAATATCTTAATTTATCAATTATAAATGAAATAAATAGAAAACACTGTATATTTTTCCGGATAAAAATATTAGATAATTAATTAATATGATTTAAGGATATTCCTGGTATATAGTCTCTGCAAAAAGTGACTGGAGATTTATATTTTCTGTATTAAAATTAACATCAGGTATATAATTATATATGAAATAATTCATAATATTTATACAAGATATACGTTTGATTTTTTAAATTAAACTCTCGAATTTTTTAATAAAGTAATCCTTAAATGATTTCAGTAAAAGAACTTGACAACAAGTAGCTAAATGATATGAAACTCATTACATAACCTGGATCACTTCATCAAAGTCCAAAGTAGCAATTCATTCTTCAAGTCTTTGGGTCTTTTCAACATTCTTATTTCGGGACATGCAACCTAAAAACCGTCAGACTTTTTACTCTGAAAAAAATAATGAGAGTAAGTGTTCTCTGTCGCGTCTCTTGGTTTTCGTGTCAGGCTTTTTGGCCTGCGCGCAAAAGAGAAGACAAATACGAAATGGAAAACGTATCTTCTGAATTAGGGATGGAAAAATAATGTTATTACACGACGCAGACAGAGTCGGGCAAACATGACATACGTGACCATACACGTCAAAATTTTTCCGAGTCGCGATAGACGCATTATATGCAACTGTCACCATGCATGGAGTAATAAGATAGATATAACATTATGCATAAAGATGATACTGGAAACAACCAATCAAATTTAGATTTAAATACACCTTCTTGTGCATAGTGCATAGTATCATATTGCAATCAAATTTGAGAAATTCAAATTCACTCTTCTATTGTAAAGTACAATAGTTCTCTACTATAATTAACCAATTCACTTACTGCTTACGTATTGCCTTATGTTTTTTTATATGTTTTTAACTTTACAGCTGTCTTATTATACCGTAACTTTTACGACGACGTAAGATGTAATCTAAAGGGTACACCAGTACCCTTATAAAATGAACAATATGAGATTTGCTCTTAGATTATTATTCTTGATGCGATGACTCTGTAATTTATATACATAATTATGCTCATTCAAAAGTTTGAAGCTGCTCGCCCGTAGATTAATAAACATTGTGTAGTAACATTTATCATCAAGTTATATCATCCTGCTACAACAAGATAATTAAAGTCACTCGTGATATATGCATGTTAATAATGGGATAAATCACAAGATCATGCTGTTAGTTTAATCGCATAATACAAGGAGGTAGTAAGTAAATTTAAGAAAAAGTACGGATTTATGTTCTGCATAATTTAGTGAGATTCTCATATCCGTGTGCGTGGATGTGAAAATTAATACTTGATTTATTCCTACCGAGCACGTATTCGATCAAGGCACATATATATTTTATGCATAGATTCCACGATAAAAAAAATATACGAGCATTCGCTAGGGATGCTAACAAGGTGGCAGATGTTCCGGATTATGTGCCAATAAGTCATAAAAAAATTCTTGTAATTATTCGTAATACGCTATTATTAGAATTTATACTAACATTTCACGATATTAACAAAATGCAATTTTGTTCGGATAACACATTATAGTTTGTGACATTATAATTTTACATCGTGACAAAACAATCGCTTTTTAATAAAACTCCACTCTGTGATAAAACTACGCTTTCAATAAAGGTTTGTAGCAAACTTTTGCAATCATGCATTTTGTTACAAATTGGCATTGATCAATCACAAATATAACGCAGAGTATTGATTTTTACCTATCCATATTTACATTCAATGGTACTCTCTAAAAATAAATCAGTTATTTCAGTGTTACACTTATAATTGATGTAATCATCAACAAACGTTTATTATTTCTTTACTAATAATACATTAATTCCTTTACTTTTAAAAAGTAAAACGAAGAATTATATTGCCAGAAACGAAGTGCTCAGTTTCTGATATAGTCGATAATATGGTTTTATTACGGGGTCACACGAAAATGAAAATTGATCACAGCAGACAAAAACTCAGATTCGACCCGGATTCCCAAAATTGAAACGGATAACCTGACTATTCGAATTTAATTGTAAGGATAGTGTCCGCCCACGAAGATAGTGTCAAAGCCTAATTTGAGTAACTTTGCAATGATATAAAGAGAGATTTTAAAATGATATGCAAAATATTGCTGTTTGCATATTTCATAGAGAAAATGTCCTTGGAAAAAATCCAAGAGAGATACAAGATCTGTCTTTGAAAAAATACATATTTATTTCATTAATTTTATTTAATCTATTTCTATATGTATATACTGATTGTGAGACTTCTTTATTGGAAATTAATTTGATTAACATGCAATTAAATAGGAAATGTATCGAAGCTAAATGAACTGATGAATTTAAAACTAACAGAAATTGAATAAATTCATTGGAACAGACCCTTTGTTTCATATTTGTGCCTTATTGTGAAAAATCGTTAAAGAGAACGTCTCACTTCGTAATAGTTAATTGAATATTCATAAATTTATGTAAAAGAATAATACTGCAACAAGTGGTACTCGCAATAAGTTTTATCAAATCCTGTTCTTTGAGGTTTCATCGATTTATAAAATATTACCGTTCCAATGAGGAACTTTCACAATCAAAAAGATATAATTAACCATCGAAATATCTTTCACTGTAAAGCAGTTTTAAAACAGTTTTAAAGAAAAAAGATAGAAACGTCCCTACGCAGGAAATATGTAACAGCACGAGAAATAAGCGAGTTGAATCCGCGAAGCGAAAGAGCTTCTTTAGAAGCGAGAATACTGCAGTCGGTAGGAATAGAATATTCCAAAGTTATTATCTAGCAAAGAACAAAAGTTTCGAACTAATAATAAATGCTACGAAGTTTTCGCGATAAGAAGGAAGCGCAATTTATAGAATATTTTGATGCAATTATTATCTTCTGATTCGATAAAATTTCAGTTATCGGAATTTGGAACTCATTATCAGAATAAATCGTTTCGATATATATAAACACACAATATATATATATATATATATATATATATA
>Ga0157363_1007763_pt1 | contig 10176 bp, 4 predicted proteins | sample AttsexASBM1_FD_111477 | JGI IMG/M metagenome (GOLD analysis project Ga0157363, IMG submission 111477) | Fungus gardens microbial communities from leaf cutter ant in Ribeirão Preto, State of São Paulo, Brazil - Atta sexdens ASBM1 | ecosystem: Host-associated > Fungi > Mycelium > Unclassified ...
TAAATCACTGCAGCGTTGAGGAGACCTCCCAAGTTCTCCTCTCCACTGCTTCTATCGGTGCAGAGCAGAGACTCTATACGAATGTCTTTACTTGATAATGAATCACAATCCAATTTTATCACATATAAACTCAGTAAAAAATTGAATTTGACATTAGAAACATTAACATTCGTATTGTGGGTATAAGCAACACATTTGTAAAAGTCGCTCAACAAGCACTATCATTCAATCACGAGTAAACAATTTTAGAATCAAGCTTCCTTTTTTTAATTGTTGATACAATTGCAGAGCAATTGCCTATGTACAAAATAGACAAGGCATTTTTAAATCTTTCAGATAAACTACAGTTGGCCAATCCAACTTGCCATATTCCAAAGGATGTAGACATGCTTTTAGGAGCCTCTATATTTTGGAACCTCATATGCGACAGACAAAAGGGAACAAACAAATCTCTCGTCTTTCAAAAGACACAATTAAGGTAGATCGTAGCTAACCCCAATAGCTGGTTATTAAAACATACACTAAAGGAAAATCTTATTAAAATAATAGCCACAACATTACAGCAACTCGAAAAATTTTGGAATCTTGAAGAAATAATACAGCGAGCTCCCTCTCCCCCCCCCCACTCTCAAGAAGAACAATCATGCGAGGAATACTTCTTAGCAACGTATTCCAGAAATCCCGAAGCTTCACAATTCAATTACCGCTGAAAGACAATATTGAAGAATTTGGCAGCTTTTATAATGCAGCGGTAAAGCGTTCCTTAGAATTAAGGCTAAATAAAGTGTCAGAATTAAAGCTTATCACGAATTTATAATGGAATATTTACAACTAAATCACCCCAGGGAACACTACCTAAATTATCTTACTATCTTCCGCATCATGCAGTGATAAAGGAAGACAGCGATATCACCAAGGTAAGAGCAGTATTTGATGCGTCCTGCAGAATTACCTTTGAAGTATCTTTAAATGATTGAATGAATTGCCTCATGGTTAGGCCTATCATACAGGATGATATATTTGGAATAATCACAAGATTGCGGCAGCATAAATATGCAACATCGGCTGATGTTTCTAAAATGTACCGCCAAGTTAATGTTATTGGAGAACATCTGCAACAAATCCTCTAGAGTTGAAATAAAAATGAACTTGTTTGCTCATTTCGGTTCGCTACTGTCGCATGTGGTATGGCCAGTTCCTCATTCCTAGCTATTAATGTCTACAAGAAATTGCATTGTAAAACCTAAAGGAGTATCCTAACGCAAATGAGATAATCTTAAATGACTTCTACGTGGATGATTTACTAACCTAATTAAAACAGACTCTAACAGAATTACTTTCGAACTTCAGAAATAGAAATGCAATATTCCAGACTTTAACGATCATCACAGTTCTAAATATTGGTCCGTAAATATTGGTAAGACCACAAAGATTACTTTGGGATTTCAGGTTTACTTTGGAACGCTGCTGATGATACATTTCAGTATAAGCTGCAGCTAATAAAGGAAGATAAGAAAATAATCAAATGCAACATATTAGCTCAATTTGCGTAAATATACTCCTTTGAATGGTTGGGTCAATCATGGTTAAAGCGAAAATAATCATCCAATAACAAGAAAAAGGTGGTTGGGATGAGCAAGTTCCCGGAGAAATACATGAAATGTGGACCCAATAAAAGTCGCAAATTCATAGCATTCAATCAATTACCATATCAAGGAAGATAAATAATTCGATCCAAGTAGAATTACATGGCTTTTGTGATGCATCGGAGACAGCATACAGCGCTTGCATATCTTCGCACCATCTCTCCTAACCACACTATAAGACTTTTATATGCCAAATCATGAGTAATTCCGTTAAAGAAGTTAAATAAGTTACTACCCAGACTCGAGTTGTGTGAAGCAGTCCTGCTAGCGCACCTGGTTAATAAGGCCTTGTAAGCATTGAATATCACCCTAAGCAGAGTTTATTACTGGAGCGATTCTACAATAACTCTATCGGATAAGCAATGAGCCTAATAAATGGAACACATTTGTAGCCAATAGAGTTGGCTAAATACATCGTGTTCACTCACAGAGCAACTTGGTTTCATGTAAAATCCGAAGACAATTCTGCTGATCCGTTATCAAGAAGGATTAATCCTAATAAATTGCAAACAAAGAAAATTTGGTGGGATCTTGATTTTTATGACTCAATTATGTGTCCATCTGACAAAAGGAACAAGGAAATTCACAGAAGTTCCAGAAGAACGCAACATTAAAACAAAGGCTCTTACATATACAACTATACTTAAATCGGATGATCATTGAAAAATATTCGTCGTTTGCCAGACTATAGCTTATTGTTTTCGACTCAAGAATAACGCATTAAATGCCACAAAACGTACTAGCGGTCCAATAACCATTGATAAAATGCAGCAGGCAACATTAGCAATTATCAAAAACAATTGTCAAATGAATGAATTTTCACAAGAACTACATGATCTACATAAAAATGGAAGAATATATTAAAAGGCATATTGTTGTCGTTGCATTCATTCATTGATCTCAATGGTATCATTCATGTGGGGAGGGGGGGGGAAGGTTTCGTCATGCACCACTAAACTACGATCAAAAATATCCTATGATATTGCCCCAAAAGCATCATCTCACTGACTTAATAATAAGAGACGTACACATTACAAAAATTTGCACGCAGGTCCTCAGGCGGTGCTATCAACTTTGCGTAACAATTTTTTACCAATAGCGGGAAAAGGCGAAATGCGTCGGGTATTGACGAAGTGTATTATATGCTTTCGTACGAAACCGACTAATATAATTCAATTAATGGGAGACCTGCCAGCAATTCGAGTAACGCAAGCTAGAGTATTCTTCAATACAGATATCGACTATGCTGGTCCCTTCAACATTAAAATATCGCGCAATAAAATCGGTAAGGCGTATTTGACTATTTTTGTATGTTTAGTAACGAAAGCTGTCAACTTTGAAATAATATCCGATTTAACCGTCACGGCTTTTCTTAATGCGCTAAAGTGATTCATTTCGCAGAGAAAAAAATGTGTCACATTATATTCGGATAATATCACCTTTTTGAGAGCTAACAATCAACTAACTGAATTAAAAAAATGTCTCCTTAAAAAGATTACACAGCAACAAATACTACTTAGCTGAACAATTCATAGATTAGAAGTTCATTCCATCTTATTCACCGCACGTAGGAGGAAGCCGCCGTGAAATCAGCTAAGGCGCATATCAGAAAAATCGTCGGTACAAGCGTATTACAATTTGAGGAATTATAATAAATTGTAAAAAAAAAAATTTGGTGGGATCCTGATTTTTATGACTCAATTCAATTTTAATACAGATTCATCTTAATATAGATAGAAGCGGGCTTAAATTCAAGGCTCGTTACTAACGTAAAATCGAATTCTGATCTCTGAATCGCTTAACAAGATATTTACTTACACAAGATAATTACTTACACAAATGAGACTACACTACTTCTGGAAGCGATGGTTGCAGGAGTATATGTCACAATTACAACAGCGCCCTAAATGGAAATTTCGTAGTAAAATTAGGAAAGGGCACTCTAGTGCTTGTAAAAGAAGACACTACTCCGCCGTTGGCGTGGCCATTAGGCCATATCACTGAAGTTCATCCAGAACGGAGTTATTCGTCTGACCATACTCACTAAACAAGGATTAATTAAACGAACTCTGCCTAAAATTTGTATTTTGCTATTAGAAGAGAACGCGTCTGTGTAATTGTTCATGCGTTAGCCGTGACTCAAGATATTTGCATTAACAAGTCTATCATTTATCTTTAAGTTTTACATTTGCCATATTTATATAGCGTTCACGTTTAGTTCTGCTCCATAGTTACGGGTTACTAGAAGTACATCTTTATAGTTTATTTTCTTTTCTAGTTTATTTCTTTTATAGTTTATTCTCTTTGTAAAGATGTCCTTTCCAAGAAGGGGAGATTGTTAGCGCTCCTCTCGCCGTTTATGTTTCCCGCCGCGTCTATGATAGCGCTAATTGTTATGGCCATCATGAATGCAGTAGCGTTTTTGTTTTTGCGTTAGCTTTAAGTTGTTGGTAGACATGGAAGGTTCGATACAGAGAACACATTTTTTTAAGTAATAAAATATGTATTATATGAAGAAACAAGGAACGAATTCTTTAACCTTTTTCTCCTTTCTCAACGGCGATATACAAATTCATGCTCTAATACGTGTGAATGTGCACATGAACAAAGAACAGTTGGATGCTCACATATTGCAATAATTATATATTATTTGACATACGCAAAATATTTATTTTGAATAGTAAGACCAGCAGAAAAATTTGGAAAAATTTTTTAATGTTGAAAATGTTGAGCCTGTCGTAAATGAAGACACTGATGAAGATTAATATATTTGATAATCCTTTCAAAAGTATTCTTAAAAGTGTAGTATTTCGCATAAAATAATAATTATAAAAAAATAAATTCTGTACATCGTGCATTTATAATTATTTCTTTAATTTCTTAAAAATAGTATTTTTATTGTATAATTTTAGAAAGTGAGTTAATAGGAAATATAAAATTAATTTCGTAATATTATAAATATGAAATGAATTTTGGATTAAATAGCTTTGTAAATCAAAAACCTGATATCTCTTGACATCGTATTAGAATAAAATAATTTATCATGTTTATATAACAAAGTTAGAAATTGGTTTTTGCTTTAAAAAAAAAAGGAATAAATGCTGAAATCGGTTAAATTTATTTTTCTGAAAAAGAAAAAATAGAATTCTTGTTTAACGCAAACTCTATAATATCGAAGTTTTAAACTATTATCTACAGAAGGGGGAACAATTGTTCCAAATGAAGGTAAGTACAATTATATTTAAAAATTATATTTAAAAATAATTTAAAATATGTAACTAATATAATTAACTAATAATTAACTAATAATAATATATGTAACTAATATAATTAACTAATAATTAACTAATAATAATATAATTATAACAACTAATATAATTTAGGTCGAAAAATAGCGAAAAAATGATTTTAATATTTTTTTCAATCAAATCTAAAAATTTGAAAAAAATACTGAATTTATGATAAGATTTAACTGCTAAATTATTTTAAAAGTGGTCAAACATTCAGATTATATAAAAAATGCGATTTAAAAAATTCTTGAATTTTTTAAAAACAGAACTTTGAGCCAAGAACGACAAAAAAATTCTTACTCTAATTTTCTTGATACACTTTATATTCATGATTTTTTTTGTAAAGATCAGTTTAGATTTAATGGAGAAAAAAATAATAATCGAAAATCACATTTTGTTTGATATCTCGAGTGGTGTGGCTCTTTTGGGATTTGTACAAAGTATTCTTTCATTTGGATGTTCATTTTGTCCTCTGTGACAATCGATTACATGCGGGGACTCCTTATCCTGCTATATCCTTTGAGCGTTTTTTTGAGTGTTTAATGGTCAAAATTGAGGTTATTTTTCCTTAAGGGGGGATTGCAAACAAAATGAATAAAATTTTAAAGCAATTGCTTATTGATAATCGAAAATACAGCTTTTATGGAAAACGATTAGATAAGAAACCTTTTTCTACTTTATTGATGAAAATCATATCATTATAAGTTATTTCTTAAATATTTGATATAGAAAAAATTTTCAATAATTAATAATAAAATGAATAATATTGTTAAATTAAAAAAAATTTTATGGATAGCTTCTAAATAATTATATCTACAATTATATCTTACATATCAATTTGTTTCCAGACGCAGTTAAAGCTACCGACACCAGGGGCTACTAATCACACTAAGATTCAATAAAAGTCTTGTTAAACACGCTCCTCACATATAAAAAACAAGAAGAAAGATTAATTCTATCATCTGTAATGTTATATAGAAAGTCTTGCGTTGGAAAGCGATAATTATATCAAAGAATTGTTAATAAAAAGGTAAATTTGTTGAATTTGTTGAAGGAAGGATTGATTGTGTCTAATTTTCATCATAATTAAGCAAAAAATGTTAAGCATAGAAATATAAGAATAAGAAATAAAACAAGATTATGGCACAAATAAAGAAATAATACTATCGACACAATCTCTTCTGATAATGAGCATATTGAAAATCATTCCTTACTTTTAAGTTGCGATTTTGAAAATGCAATTAATGACATAGAAGATGAAAGCACATCCTATTCTAATCTTTCTGAACTGATAAAATATTGGGCTATTGTAAAACATAATATAACTCACTCAGCGTTAACTAATCTTTTGCATATTTGACATAATTTTTACTCTGAGTTGCCTTTAGACTTTAGAATTTTGTTACAAACAAAGTTGTTATTAATAAAAAGAAATTAGATACTGAAGAATATTGTTATATTGATTTGATACAAAATTTATAGCATATTTCTAAATTTTATGTTGGAAGTACTATTGAGCTCAGTTTTAATATTGGTCGATTTTTCTTTATTTAAAAGCACAAATAAATATTTATGGCCAATTTTAGGTTTTATAAAAAATATGTAAATGCTTCCACTTGTTATTTTTTATGGCCAGTCTGAATCATATTCTTTACGTCTATATTTAAAAAATTTTAGAAGAACTTTCTTTTTTGTTAAAAAAGGGACTTAAAATAAATGATAAATACTTTAACATAAGGATTTATAGTTTATACGTAACGTTCCTGTCCGAGCTCACATAAAACAAATAAAAAATTATAATGATTATTCTTGCTATGAAAGATGTTAAGGAGGTGATGAATATTTCGAAGGACGTACTATTCTAAGAAATACTAATGCAATAAAAAGAACAGATAAGTCATTTCTTTTACAATGAGATGGAGATCATCATATTGGCATTTCATTTCTTCTTCAATTAAAATGTGGAATGATAATGCAATTTCCATTTGATTATATGCATGCAGCGTGTTTAGATGTTGCAAAAAAAAAACAATTGCATACTTAGACAAATAGTAAGGGTAATGTCAGCTTATCGTTTAATTGATTTGATATCTAAAAATTTAGTGACCTTCAATTCATTTATGAATTCATTCGAGAACCACGTTTAACAAAATTGTGTAGATGAAAAGTAACTGAACTCAGAAGTTTCTTAATTTACTTAGGATCTGTTGTTTTGAAAGATGTACTTGACATAGCAATTTATAAGCATTTTTTATTTTTTTCAATCGGTCATATCTATCCTGCTTTTAAAAAACAATATTAATAATTTTATCATTAACTCAGAAATTACTTGAAACTTTTGTTAACTATGCAGAGAAAATTTATGATTCTAAGTTTCTTATCTATAATATCCACATACATTTTGTCATTTAACAAATGATGCAAAAATATATGGATCTTTAGTTAATAGTTCTTGTTTTTCATTTGAAAATTATCTAGGCCCTTTGAAAAAATTATTAAAATCGTTTCAAAAATCACTTGAAGTATGTCATTAGTAAGTAGTGAAGTATACATGAAATATTTTTAATAAATGATTATCATTGTGAAAATAATAACTTAATATTCAAGCATTTAATAAAACACAATAATGATCTTATATTAATTAATATTAATGTTTTGAAACAATTTAAAAAGATTAGTAATATAAAATACAAATTATATTTATATTTGCATCCATTCACACTGTATCTTATTGTTGATTTATGTAAGTCATATTTATTTAGATTTGTCGTGGAAGTCATATTCGTTTAGATTTGCATTAATTTATCCCTGTATAGCAGCCATATTAGATATTCTGCCATTTTGAATTTTTGAAATTTTATTTTAGATTCGTAATCCATGAAAAACATGGAATTGCAAGATTTTTTTTAGGAATCAGAAAAAATAAGCTCCTCAAAGGATTAAAACAAGAATGAAGACAGATGTCGATTACATTAATATGTGAAATCATATAGTACGTAAAAATGTGAATTCTTTTTCGTTTTTTTTCTGATAACACGAATTGTATAATTATCGGAGAAGAGTGGACTCTTGATAGACTGTATTCACGTTGGAAAATCCATTTCGTTTTAACTTTACGTTCAAATTGAATGTTTTGTAGTTGTATGTGGACTTGGGTGAGACGATCGGGATAGAGAAACGAAGGAGAAGTTAGTAGGTTGACGTGGTGGAAGAAGGGAAGATGGGGAGCAAAAGGTGGGGAGCAAAAGGAATCGAATCTAGTGTGGAGAGACTGAGAAGATAGTAGAAAGAGATATAGAAGTGACATAGAAGGAAAGCAGGCAGCCGTATTCTGCTCTCCCTTTCTCAAAATCACATCAGAGGCGGACGGCGGCAGTCCATTCCGCTCCTCTCGGCTTTACTCCATTCCACTCTACGTAAGGAATAATATACAATGTACGGTAGTGTCGAAGAAGCACCCATGAGAATGTATGTGAGTGAGAGGATAAATCTATGTACAGAAGGAAAGAGGCAGCGGGAGAGCGAGAGATGGTCGAGAGGCTGGGGAAGACAGGGGTGTAGGGGAAAGACTGAGAGACGGATATTGATTCCCGCGGGATATGCGCGCGTTCAACAAGACTCCGAAGTAAAATGTACGTACGCAGTTTTTAAGATACACAACAAGATACATATGCGTATTATGTATCTTGTAAGCCTATCATATTGTATGTGCATTGATCAAACTTTAAGAGAGAAATGGTACATTATTGTTTTATCATAATAATTGCAAATGATCAGAAATATAATTTGATTAGAAAGATTAATTGGAAATGCGATAGTGAGAAAATTGATCATTATTCAAAGAATCAAGGATTATAAGATATTACACGTAAATGTAAAGCTGATTAAATGATACTCTATCATTTGTAATAATTAATATAAAAAAAGAAAGTACTGCTGTAAGTATATTAGCTACATTATGTTACATTCATATTGTAACGTAATATTATAATCCATAGTTTAATCATGATTATATAAATAATTAATATAAATAATTACAAAAATTTGATAGGAATGTTTATACAGTAGTAATATACTTATTGAAAGTGACTCTGTAGTCTGCAAAACAACTTGATTTTATAAAGAACGGCATCTAATTTAATGTTTTATGTGTGATAAACTAATATTCATTATTAATAATGTTAATAATTTAGTTTAAATGCATTTTAGACATATAAGATGTAAGTAAGGTGGAAAAAATTGAAGCACAACTTCAATAAAAATCACACCTTTAGACTCATTGAATTCATATAGAACACAGTTAGTGAAAAGGGAAAAATCAAAGTGAAAGAGCAGTGACATGTAATAGAAAAATGTAGTTAGAAATACAGTTTTATGGTTGTAACTTTTTTTTTAAATGTAGTGGATAACGGATATGTTATCCACATCACACATAAGAGAAATCCTTTAAGAAAGCTCAAACTGAAAAATTGAAGAGAGAATGGCCGAAAAAAAGGAGAAAATAGAGATATCACATCTAATTCCACAGTTGCGTAAGATTTCTTCTTTGTTTTCTCTCCACTTTACTTGGTTGATTGGTTAGTTGGTTGGACAGATCATTCGAGGCAAAAATCCAACGCGTGCAAACCAATATACTGCACGTCACTACACTCAGCTTCTACAACATCCGATGTTGCCTCCACCTGCGAGCCAGCCAGTTTGGACAAATCACCTTTTTATCAATTTCTCTGCCTGCTTGTTTGCTTGCTTGTTACCTACCGCAGTTACTACTACTAATACTACTATTATCTCCCGCTGTTGCTACGCTTACCATTACTACCAATTATCACTGCTATTCTCGGCATTGCTGTAACTACAATCTACACGTTTTATGAAGGAAACTCAAGTGAAAATCCACGTGATTACTTCATTGACCCTACATATATGATACTAACAATCGAGTTTATTTTATAATATCACCTTTTCTTCTTAATTAATTAATTTAATCATGATATTTATATACTCACTTGCAAAAGACTCTTAAACATGTTTTAAATATATTATATATAATAGTACATGTATAATAATATTGTGTATAATCATATAAAATATAAGAATAAAACAATGTACATATATTGTTTTAATATTAGGTGTACAAAAAAGTTCTGAGCTTTAGATTTGATACAACCGAAATAACAATTTAAATTTTATATATCTTCCCGCCTTTTTGTGGTTTTAAAGCGTTAACATTTGGCCTTCTA
>Ga0157363_1007764_pt1 | contig 10176 bp, 5 predicted proteins | sample AttsexASBM1_FD_111477 | JGI IMG/M metagenome (GOLD analysis project Ga0157363, IMG submission 111477) | Fungus gardens microbial communities from leaf cutter ant in Ribeirão Preto, State of São Paulo, Brazil - Atta sexdens ASBM1 | ecosystem: Host-associated > Fungi > Mycelium > Unclassified ...
AAATATTGAAGTCTCCTGTCATAATCAGAAGGTTTTGAATGTTGAATTTGGTATCCTTGAGATACTTCAAAGCTGTATGAGAAGAATTAGAATAGACATTCAAAAGCCATAAAATGTTGTTGTTATTAAAGAACAAGATCAAAAGAAGATCTCTATGATTAATAACATCTCTACAAAGAGCAAACTGAAGCAAAATAAGTCTGATATTAACATAAGTAACCACTCTAGGATGGTCACTTTCAGATTTCAAAGACCTAGAGAAGGTTAGTCAATTAGGGTGGTTAACAACTCCTACCAATGATCCTCCTTTACAACTTCTAGAGCTAGGTATAGTCTGAATGGTTGACCAAGACAGTTCTTGAATGAAAACAATGTTGTATTCCACTTTGAGTTTGAGCATAGTGTTCATGATGAGATTATTTTTCTGCACATTTTGAGAAAAAATTCTTAAGTCTTTAATAATCACATTGTATTACCATTTACAGCTAAATAAATTGATTGTTTTTGATTTTCTTGAATTTTGGCATATTCTTTGGTATGCCATTTCTTATTGAACCTATGTTTCCAGAACAGACAATTAGTAGAATCAGCTTGATGTTTGTTTTTATAGTTTGAACATTTGAACAAATGAGGACAGAGTTTGCCTTTCTTGGGTTTGAGCCTAGGGGGATTAGTTTTCTCATTAGCTTTACAGCACCATACAAATTGGCAGTGGTTGATAGTTTGGTGAGAGCTATTGCACTTGACATACTTTGCCCCTTGAACTCTGCACATACCTGATGTATGATCTTATTTCCAACAGTTTTTATACTGTGGTACTCTAGAGTTCATGTTAGTGTCACAAATTATGGCAATGAAACTTTCGATGTTGAACCTTCTGTTAATGAGGCTCTTTGCTTTAGTGCCACTTTGAGTGTCCCATATATTGATCCATACAATGGCCATGTCGGATTTGGGGGACACCTTGATTACTCTTAGTTTAGAAGCCAAGACAATATTATTGAAGATGTGGTTGCTCTTTAAGATTTTTTCAATGTCATCCAGAGAGATATGAGAGTTGGATTGCTCAGCCAAGTACAGGATGCCAATGATATTGAGGTAAGAATTTGACTGAGAAAGTCTTGGGGATTCAGTATGTTCTGCTTCAATGCAGTGGGCATTTTTGACATATTTTTTGATTGATTGAAGATCCAAAGAACTCACAACCTTGTTAGTGGAGATAACAATATCTTTATTATCAATGTGAATAAAGTCGGCCATTATATCCAACTTGATATTCTTGAAAGATCTGTTGATATTGACGATATGAATACTAGAATCTTTGACAAAGTTTTTTGCATTGTCGATACTCATAGGGACTATGACTTGTTTATGTGAGAGCCTCTTTGTGGTCATATTAATCTGTGGCCTAGGTTTGCTTTCTCTGCTAATGATTTTCTGTACTAGTTTGATTTTCTTGTTTTAGAAGCTGGAGAAGGCTTCCTTGATCTTTAACATCTCTCTAGCTGCATTAGACTTGTTAGATGACGCTTAGGCATAAAATTTTTTCTGTATAGAAACAGGGTTTTTCTTGAAATACTTAGAGATTTCATTTACCTCCTTAGGTGATTTCACTAGGATAGGAGGAGGAAGGGTGAAAACATAGGAAGGCTTAACTATGTTTTTATCTTTGTTACTGGTTGGTTCCTTGAAGACCTGAGGACTGAACTTGGATTTGACTTTGTTTCTGAACGATATATTAGTATCATCCACAACAAGACTATTCCAATGAGCTTCATAAAGGGACAAAATAAACTTCTATGCTGCTTTGCCAACACCTTTGAGATCTTTGATGCTGTTAGCTTTGTTATTTTTGATTGCCTTGCCAAGAATATATTTTTGCATTCTGCCTAGGGATTCCTTGATGTTCTTAATATCAGAGGCCAAATGTTCCATTGATTCATAGAGTGAAATGGCCTGGAAGTTGCCATTCTACAACTCTGGGTCTAGAGCCTGGTTGATATCATAGTTCAATTGATTGTTAAACACATTGTTGTTTAGGGCAGGAGCAATGCTTTCTACATGTTGCTATCCCATGTTGGAGATATGGTCAGTTGTCTTGCTGCCTTGAATGTCCTGGCTCTTGGAAGTTGCATATTCCAGCTATGAGCTGTTAGATGGAGCAACTTGGTCATTCTCGACCATGTTATCACTTTTGTGTTGGACTCTAGTCAAGTAATCCTCATCACATTTGCTTGAGGACATAGATGGAGTTCTGAAACTATGCATGTTAGATGCTAGAAAGTGACCTCTCAACTCATTGCAGTTGTCGTAATTGTTCTTGAAAAGATCATTGATTGAGTCAACAACTATATCCATATTACTAGTAGGAGCTATGTTTGATGTTGAAATGTGAAAAGCTGAAGTAAAAAGAGATTTATTCTCAATGTCTCTAATAGGTGCTACTATGCAAGATAATGATTAAAGAGAGAGAAGAAATTGGTGAGCAAGGATTGGTAAGGACTAAGAAGAAGCCTGGAAAAGGCTAGTCTTGCTCAAGCAGAAGTCTGTAAATATTGTATGAAAGAAACAGATGATCTCACTTAACCTCAAATAAGAACTTATCCATGTGTGGATTAAGTACTTATCTGGGAGTAATGTAACTAATCATAGACAATAACCTTAGCTTCAACTTATATATTGTGCTATCTACATGTTGTGTGGTTACAATTTTTAGAAGAGTTGAAATAGATAGTAAGAAAAGAGCAAGTGAGAAAGAAAACTTTGGAAGTTTTAGTCAATTATTGTAAGAAAATTAGTCTTATATAAGAAATTGTAAGTGTCCAGAAACTCTAGATGATATTTAGGTAAGGTATTCTATTGTTGGACTACTACTATATATATGTCAAAATTTACAAAAGTAAACTTAAATATTCTCTTTTATTTTATTTTTTCCTTGTTTGAACTTAGCTAAGAGAGTATAACATATATTATATACACAAGTCATACCTATTACAATCATAGTTATATGATTATGTAACTTGATAGAATATTATAGAAACTATTAGAAAGACTTAGTCATAAGCTTTAAAGTAGGCTAGTATAGACATACATAGACTAACAACTAAAAGTATATATAAAGTAGACTACTTTGTAGTAGAAACTCAAAACATTCCACTTACTAAGTGTTCATATTCATACTGTAATCAATAGTATGACTAATATAATAATACACAGTACTTACAATGAGTCAAACATATATTATTTATAAATATATCCTGTAAATATATAAATCTCAGTAGATATACTACTATTTCTCAGTTCAAGTAATATTGCTTGTCTTATATTGCTTATACTACTAAGCTTTCTATTACAGAACTTACTATTAGTAAGTGGTTGTCAGTTGTTTATACTGCACTATACTACTATGCATTCTGTTTTCCAACAGCTTTCTAGTATATATAGCTAGAGTTTGATATGAAATATAAGAGTAGATTAATGGCAAATAAGAGATTAGGTTGAGTATTTACTTGTAACTATATTAATAATTCTAGTGCTTCATAATAAGATATCTTTCTCATTTCTATGATATCTTTCTTATTAGTGAATAAGTCATTTGTTGATAGGAATACTTTAACTAAAAGTGAGATGGACTTGAGCTTATAATTAGCCATATCAAACTTTTCCAACATTTTCATTACATACACCTTTTAGAATATCCTGATTTCTTTCTTTATTTTTTTATCTTAATACCTAACATGTAGTTCATCTCTAGTATTATCTTCACCTTAAAAATGTATAGGTGATTGTGAATACTTGGCTCAGGATCTTGAATCAGTTATATTCTTCTTGTATCATTTTATAAGGTTTTGTAGAGTTTTTAGATCTTATCTCTTTCTCTTCTCTCTACAAAGCCTTCAGGTTGTTCTATATAGATATCAAATTAATATTGCTATTTAGATAAGTATCTACAAAGTCCAGCTGCCAGAGATAAAAGTCTGCTGATATAATAACTGCAAATAAAAGGTAAAATGATTCAAGCTATACTATAGTTGTATATATATCTCATCAAAGTTAACACCTTGTACTTATGTGAATCTTTATATAATAATTTGAGCCTTCTAATTGCTAACCAAACCTTTATCATCAAACTTTGGTGTTAAAACCTATCTTGACTTCACAATATTTCTACTATCTAGCCTCTCAACTAGCTCATACACATCTCTTGCTTTCATTAATCTCTTTCAATATTGGTCTAACTCAAGCTTCAGACTCTTATATAATCTTTTGGTATATATGCATATCACTAACTACAGTTGCAAATACTCCAGAAACTCTCTTCTTTCCCTCATGTACCAAGTATTCCTATAACAATCTCTAGTTCAACATTCTCAACCTCTTTAATCTCTTTAGTGTTTTTGATCTCTGCCAGACCTTTCATCCTCATCTTCTGGTATTATTATACCACTATTATCAGCAACAATGTTTTGTCTATCAGTACTTGGCATTTTCTTATAATTCAATCTTTGCTACTACATCACCTTCTTCCAATATCTAAGCTATATCCACTCTTTTTTAACACTTGTACTAGTAATGGATCTGTATTACTATCCCATTCTACATGTCTTATACTCTCTGTGTAATTTGTGGTCCTTTCCTCAAATATTTCAAACACTATATACTGCTTCTATTGATTAGTTTAGAAGCTTGTAGCTCCACTGGCTAAAATACCTAATCAAGATAAGTTTAGTTGCTCTTAGCTCAAGCTTCAATATACCTAACTCAGCTAGAATCTTTGTATAGGCTATTGAACCAAATAGGTAGAGATGTAACATGTTCTACCATCTTTCAAACTACATCTTAGCAAGAATAATATATAGATAGCATCAAGATAGTATTAGGTTTTGAAAATAGACAATTTTACATTTATACTTCTTTTACTACTCTAATCTGCTTATAAGTATATATAGTTGTGAATTTGATAATAAGCCTTTTTTTAGCATGAAACTCCTCTTATAAATGATTGTCCTATTCTTATTCTCGGTCAAATATGATTCTCAAAAGCTTCTGGCTTGTCTATCTCTTATCCTCTATATGTTATAACTTAAGTTTTAAAGTTAAGATGAAAGACATATTCTTGTATTAAGTAACATAAGAAAACTCAATAGAGTTCCCATCACAAGTTAGTCTACTTTATATACTATAGACTATAATCTGTGCATATACTGCAACTAACCTATCCTAAAGTTTATGTACTTTCTATAAAGCTAACATACTATAGCTATATTATATGACATTATCTACTCTAGAATCTTCTATAACTTTCTCTATGTCACATAATTACATGACCTGTGATCTGTGACAAGTGTCATGTATGATATCACATCACACTCTATTGTCTAAGTTCAAAATAAAGAGATGAAAACCAAAAATAAAATAGAAAAATAAAATAAAACCAAGTTCATTGTTTACAACTCTGATACTGTGATATATATCTTTAATACTCCTAGTATGTTTTTGGCTGACTTCTCTTTCAGAAACTCAATAGTTTAAAATAAAGAGACCTTATCTATTAAGAGCATGAAGTATCGAAAACCTCTAGCTGATATAACAAAGAAGGGTTTCCACAAGTCAACATAGACATATTCTATAACTTTAATTTTATAAAAAACAACATTGTTATCATATAGTAAGTTATGTATTTTCTCAAAGATAGAGTTCTCACAGACATATTTTATGCTAAGATTTCCAACAATATTAAGCATATTAGCTAGTTCATTTTTATTATGTTTCTAATAGTGTCTACTTCAATATATCTAAAGCAATAGTGCCAGATGTCTACAGAAACAGGTTTTCTCAATAACTTTGCAAGAAAGATCTGTGATGTTTCAAGAATATCCATAATATAAAGTTTATCTTTCCTAATTCTCTTAATAGTGGTCTCCCTGTTTGAAAAATAGACTACAATTGCATTTAGTCCAAATATGACATCAAGCCCTTATATATAAATACTTATAATTAATATTAGGTTTGAATGTAAATCTGTAGAGTGAGATTTATCTTCTGTTTGTCTACTTCAATCTGCATTTTTACAGTCTTTTGGCTAGCTATCTCAAAACTTGTCTCTCTCCTAGCAATCTGTTCAAAAATCTAGCCTTATGAAAACTATATATTCAATAAAGTCATCTCTTTTAACAAAACAGTGATTTGTAGCTTTAGAATCAATCACTGTGATCATATTATTTCTACAACCTCTTTTCTTCAACATAGTAGCCATTAATACAATAATATTTCTTAATAATTCAACAACTGTATTAAGTACAGCAGTATTTCTATTAGCTACTACATTGAATGACTATAGTAGTGTTGTAGCAACTACTAATCATGCACTAAGTAGTCCTATAGAGCAAGAATTTTATGAAAATTACAAGAGAACTTGACAAGGAGTTTCCAATGTATTGTTATTCTATTTATACTATAGATACATGGTCTGTGTTAGTGATAAATAGCCTTACCCTAATATCTATATATCAGTTATAAGTGCCATGTATATACTATATAAACATGCTATAGACATGTACTTTGATGCTATTCTTCTAGTTCTTCCCTTAAGTTCTAGGCTTATGACATAATGTTATGTGATATGTCATGTGACTGCAGTCACATGCCTCTTCATTGTCCAAGAAATCAAAGAAAAAAAAGAAAAATCAAATCTAAAAAAATAGATATAAAAAAATAAAATCAAAATAAAATATAAGGGTGTAAGTATATCATAACAGATAGCTAAATTTGTGTATTTTGTTAGCAGGTTAGAGAAGTATTATTCCAATAAGTTGGTTAGTATCAAAACTACTATTATTAACATTTTATTATATGTTAAGTCTACTCATTCTGAAGATACATTCTTGTGGCAGTGTTGTCATTATAACATCTCAGAGACAAGCTTGTTTTCCATAACAGGGATACTCTTATTGAACTTGATCTTCTATAACAAAGTTCTCCTATCTGACTCCTATTAGTATCTTACTATTAAAATCTCTGCTCAGTGCAATACACTGAAACCCTAAACATCTTCTATTATTAAACTTGATCTCTAGTATTCAATGGCAACATATCAAATCAGCACTTACTTTTATCTTGGACTTCATCTACTTATCTGAAGTTGCAACTATATAGCAGACAGATGGCACAGTACATAATCTAAAGTCAAGGTCATTCTAACAAGTCCACATCACTGAGCTCATTGCACAAAGTTTTCATACTCTATGGATTTCCAAGCTAACTCTATGGGTGAACTATACCTAATACATCTAAAGTTCGGTAGAAATTGATTTTGTTTATCTTCTTCTAGCTAGTAACAGTTCTTGATTGAATACTTTAAATAATAGTAGTTTGAATTAGCTGTTGAGATACTGTTAAAAGAGTGAAGATAAGGCAGAATAGATTCCAATTTAAGTGAATATCTATGATCAGTTACATATGAAGAGAGTCAGATCAAGTATGGAAACTTATCTAGAAAATAGATATGAAAATCTGTGAGGTTAAACAAGTATTCAGATTGCAGATTAAGTTTGGAAGCTTATTTATGGATTGGTAATATGATCTTGAAATATGATCTTGGTCTCAATTTATGTATTGTACCGGCTATCTATTATATAGTTATAATTTCAGATCAAAGGATAAGATATCAGGAAAACTGGCTAATAGCTTAGTCAGAAGAGTAAGAGGTGAATTCTTAGTCAGTTTTTAGTTAAGTTCCAGACTGAAAGACTACAGAGTATCTACTCAGTCTTATATACTGGATCTGTAGTCAAAACTATGGCTAAGGAATAGTAGTATAGAGAATAACTAAGAAAACATTATGAAAACAATTTCTAGGATATGGAACAATCAGAAGTCCAGATAACAAGTTGCCAGAAGATAAAATATAAGAGGCTGATCCATATGTGAATGATTATAGATGCAAAAGTATACCTAGATGTAATTTAGAGTTTTAACTGAAAGTTATAAAGTAAATGTCTCAAATGTCTCAGATATCAGTCTATAACATTAGCATGAATTAGTCAGCATAGCCTATTTGCTTAAAAGGTAGCTGGTAAGTTGTCAGATACATCTTATCTATTATAGTTGTGTTACATCTTAATCTGTCTCATAACTATAGATAACACTTATTCTGTTATAACTTAAGCCCAAGAGTTTAGTCAAAAGAAGAAACTAATATTGTTGGGCACAAAAAAACTTAGTAAGATTCTTAGTACAAGATTGTCTACTTTATATATCTCTGGTGCATGGTCTGTACACACCTATATATAGCTTATCCTAAATGTTAAAAGTCTATATAAATAAAGTTATTCTATCTTTTATAATGTCACTGTTGTGGCAACCACTAGACCAGTGTCCAATAGCAGTACTACAAGTAAATCTTTTAGACAGATATCTAATAGGGAACACGAGTTGTGTAATTCACAAGAGAATTCAACAGAAAACTACAACAGTATTCTACTGACTATTTATATAACTATCCATGGTCCGTGCTACAACTACACATCTACTGTGCATCCTACTCTAATGTCCATGCCCTGTCCTTATATCTATTACTAATCTATCTCATGTTCTATTACTCATCCACCATACATCTACCTCAAGGCCAGTATGCCATATACATGTGCTCTGATGTCATACCTTAAACCCTACTCTTCATCTCCGTTATCCATGTGTGCACCCTATGTACACTATGAGGAAACTATGCTGTTAACATATTCCTTCATCACTTTATCTCTAGACTTTTCTCAATCTTTCTAGACCATAGATCTTTCTAAACCACTCTAGACTACTCTAGGCCCTATGACATAATGTCATGTGACTTCCCAGTCACATGCCTTTTCTCTCTTGTTGTAGACTAATAATATAACTATTTATAAATATTTCACTAAAGTCTGTCCACACTTTCTCATCTTATAACAATCATATGACATTGTGATAGTGACTGTAACATAAGTATTTCATATAATGATTGTCACACCTTGCCACAGCATCTTGTTCCTTCTATTTTTAAAATAAAAGGAAAAGAGAAAAGAGAGAAACAAGATAGAAAAAGTTCAAGCATATTCCCTTATCCATACTTCCTAAACTCTTCTGGTATAGATCACCTCCTTTCATTCTTTCTTAGATATCCTTGCTAGTTCTTGACCAAACTTTATGAACTTTTATTTCTAATATCTGAAGATCACTAGAAACCAGAGTAACTTGCTTAACAGTCTCTATTCCAGATAACTATACTAAGTAGTATATTTAGTATATAAGCTGGTAGTTTATACTATATTAGCTTTATTTTGAAAATCAACCAAAACTAACACTTTATTCCAGTATTGGTAATGATATATCTTGCTACTTTCCAGTAGTCTTAATCCACTAAGTTTACCAAGTCCACTTCTGAAATATGTAACCAGTGTAATTAGTAGAGGTATAGTATATATACTGAAACTAGAGATTGTTCTAACTCTGTCTTTTATAAACCATATCTAACAAGTTGTTAATTTAGAACTAGTGTATATTTAGCTATACAATTACATCAACTGATGATATAGTAGTATAGAGTATAGTAACAATTGAATCTTAGAAGACTAATAAAGAACTGAGAATGATAGAGTAGAAAGATATGTCTTTTATTTTTCCACCAAATGTATTGATATTCTACTACAGTATGCAAAAGAGAATAATATAATCAGGAAAATTGTTCTTACTCCAGAAATATATATTCTTGAGTTGTTTCTTAGTATATAAGAGAGCCAGCTCAAAGGTTTTATTAGTTAAGGACTTCTAGAGGTCAATTACTATTCTTACTATATTTGTAGCAAGTTCAATGTTATGACTTAAGACTGAGTATTTAGTCAAAAGAGAAAACTTGTATTGTCTTAATACAAGAGAACTTAGTAGGGTTTCTAGTATAGATATGTCTACTTTATATACCTTCAGTACATGGTCTAGCTACTCTAAATGTTATGCGTTTATATAAATAAAGTTATTATCTCTTTGTAATATATGACATCATCTTTCTATTATCACATAATTGTTATGAACTTAGGTCCTTAGAATTGGACAAAAGAACAACTCGTGTATATGAGTAACACAAGAGAACTCGATAGAGATCCCTTTACAAACTAGTCTATTTTTTATACTACTACCAATGGTCCATGC
>Ga0157363_1007766_pt1 | contig 10174 bp, 7 predicted proteins | sample AttsexASBM1_FD_111477 | JGI IMG/M metagenome (GOLD analysis project Ga0157363, IMG submission 111477) | Fungus gardens microbial communities from leaf cutter ant in Ribeirão Preto, State of São Paulo, Brazil - Atta sexdens ASBM1 | ecosystem: Host-associated > Fungi > Mycelium > Unclassified ...
GAGGTGGGTAACGTCCTGTTGCTCGAACTGCACACGGCCCTGGCTGGGCTTTTCCAGGCCCAACGCAATCCGCAGCGCCGTGCTTTTACCCGAACCTGATTCGCCGACGATGGCCAGGGTCTGGCCGGGATAGACCTGCAGGCTGAAGTTCTGCAAGGCGGTGAAATGGCTGTCTTCCCCCTTGACCTTGGGCAAGGTGAATACCTTGCCGACGTTGTGCAGGCTCAGGATCGGCGGACGCTTGGCATCATCGTGCTGGCGCGGCTTGCGGCGTGTGCCGAAGGCCGGCGCCGCGGCCAGCAGGGCACGGGTGTAGTCGTGTTGCGGCGCTTGGAGAATCTGCCTGGGCGTGCTTTCTTCAACCCGTTCACCCTGTTTCATCACCACGATACGGTCGGCGCGGTCGATGGCCATGCCCAGGTCGTGGGTGATGATCAGCAGCGAGATGCCGCGCTGGGCGACCAGTCGTTGAAGGTGGTCGAGAATCTTGCGCTGCACGGTCACGTCGAGGGCGCTGGTGGGCTCATCGGCGATGATCAACTTGGGGTTGCCGGCCAGGGCGATGGCGATCAACACGCGCTGGCGCATCCCTCCGGACAGCTCGTGCGGGTACTGACGCGCACGCAATACGGGCTTGTCGAGGCCGACCTGTTCGAGCAGCTCGACGATATCGGCATCCACTCCCGCATAGCGGCGGCCATGGGCAAGGATCAGCGCCTCACCGATCTGCTGACCGATGCGCAAGGTGGGGTTGAGGCTGACCATCGGGTCCTGCGGCACCAGGCCGATGGTGCGCCCACGCAGGTTGCGTTTTTGCCACTCGCTGGCCTGGCCGAAGTTGACGCCCTCGACATGCAGCTCGCCAGCGGTGATCGCTGCACGCTCCGGCAGCAGGCCGAGAATGGCATTGGCCAGGGTCGATTTGCCCGAGCCGGACTCGCCGACGATGGCCACGGTTTCACCCTGGGCTACGCTCAGCGACAGGTTTTTTACGGCCTCGGTCACCTGGCCTGCGCTGCGGTAGCTGACGGCCAGTTGGCGGATGTCGATCAGGGGGCTGCTCATCGCGAGTTCTCCTCGAAGGTGCGGGCGATATGGTTGAGGCTGAACACCACGGCAACCACGAACAGGCCGGGCAGCAGCGACACCCAAGGTGCGGTGATCAGAAAGTGCCGACCGTTGGCGATCAGCGTGCCCCATTCGGCCGCCGGCGGCGCCGCACCAAAGCCGAGAAACGACAGGCCGGCGGTGGCCAGAATCGCCGCGCCGAAGTCCAGCGTGGCAAGCACCGCCACCGGGCCCCAGGCGTTGGGCAGGACATGACGCAGCAGTGTGCGGCCCCAGCTGGCGCCGCCCAAGCGCGCGGCCTCTACGTAAGGAAGGGTTTTCACGCGCAGCACTTCGGCTCGGGTGGTGCGCGCAAACCCTGGGATGATGCCAACACCTACGGCAATCGCCACCGGAACCGTGCCGAAGCCGATGGCGGTGACGATGGCCAGGGCCAGCAACAGGCCGGGCAGGGCGAGTAGCACGTCGACGATGCGCATGATCACGGCATCGATGCGCCCACCGGCAAAACCGGACAGCACGCCGAGGCCAAGCCCACCCACCAGGGCGATACCCACCGCCAGCAGCGCGGCCTGCACCGACAGGCTGGAGCCGTACACCACGCGGGTATAGAGGTCACGGCCGACCTCGTCGGTACCGAACCAGTGGAGCAGGTTCGGCGCAGTGAGCTTGTCGGCCGGTGAGGTGGCGTAGGGGTCGAAGCTGCTCAGCAGGTGTGGCACCAGGGCCGAAACCAGCGCGAACAACACGATCAGCAGGGCCACGCTGAAACCCGGTCGGCGCAGCAATGGCAGCACGGTACTGGCGACACGCTGCAGGCGGCTACGACGGCGCCAGGGCGAGGCCACGGGGGTGGCGGCGGCGCTCAAGGACGAGAGGCGGGTATCGGTGTTCATGGTCAGGATACCTTTGGCGTGTGAGCGATACGGGGATCGAGGTAGGGATACAGCAGGTCGACGATCAGGTTGACCAGCACGAACGCCGCCGCAGATACCGCGACGATGGCCAGCACCACCGGTATGTCCTGGCGCAGTACGGCTTCCTGGGCCAGGCGACCTACACCATTGCGGGCGAAGATGGTCTCCACCAGCACTGCGCCAGAGACCGTGTTGCCCACCTGCAGGCCAATCAGCGTGAGGATCGGCAATGCAGCGTTCTTGAATGCATGGCGCGCCTGTACCTGGCTGCGGTTCAGGCCCTTGGCATAAGCCGTGGCGATGTAGGGCTCCTGCCATACGCCCTGAAAGCCGCGCTGCAGCACCTGGGCATACACTGCCGCACTGGGGATGGCCAGCGTCACGGCGGGCAGGATCAGGCTGTCGAAGCCCCGGCTGCCGGTGGCCGGGAACCAACCCAGGCTGAAGGCGAAGACCTGGATCAGCAGCAGGCCCAGCCAGAACACCGGCACCGAAAAGCCCAGCGACGGCAGGCGAGACAAGGCCACCTTGAGCGGGCGCCACTGCGTGTAGGCGGTCAGGTAAGCCAGGCCGATGCCGCCGATCAGCGACAGCACGATGGCCAGGCCGGCCAACGCCAGGGTCTGTGGCAGACGTTGCAGCAGGAGTTCGTTGACCGGTCGATTGAGCGACAGCGACTGGCCGAAGTCGCCGTGCAGGGCATTCCACAGCAAGCTGAAATACTGCTCGAAGACACCCTTGTCGAGGCCGTAGTAGGCCTGAGCCTTGGCCAGCTCTTGCGGGGACAGCGAGTCGACCTCCATGCCCGACGCGCTGAGCATGATCGACAGGGTGTCGCCCGGCAGCAAATAGAGGATGAAGTAAGTGATGCTGTAGGCACCCCAAAGCACCAGCAACGCCTGGCCGACCCGGCCGATCAGGTAGCGGTTCATTGTTCACCTACCTCGATATCGCTGAGCAGAGCGAATCCTTCGGCGGTCCATTGGAAATTCCTGACCCTGGGTGAGGTGGCGGCCTGCCACACGCGCTCATAGATCGGGAACGCCGAACCTTCGTCGAGCAGCAGGTCCTGCAGGCCGCCGTAGGCGTCCGCACGCTGCTGTGGCTGCGTGGCGGTCAGCCCGGCGTCGAACAGTGCCGTGGCCTTTTTCAGGGCCTGCGGCTCGTAGGTATTGGTGGCAACGGTGGCACTGTTGGCCGAACGTGGATCGAGAATGGTCTGCAGAATGATCGGCTCGGCCCGCGTCATGTAGTTGATGGTCAGGTCGTAGTTGCCGGACGCATTGTTGGCGTACCACTCGGCGCGGGTGGTCACGGCGAGCTTCAGGTCGATGCCGACCTTGCGCAGCTGGTCCTGGATCAGCACATCGCCGGCGGTTTCGGCAGGCGTTAGGTTGTAGCTCAAGCTCAGGCGCTTGCCGTCTTTTTGCCGATAACCGTCGGCGCCTCTGTGCCAGCCTGCCGCGTCGAGCAGGCGCTCGGCGCCTTCCGGGTCGTAGCCGAGTTTGTCGCTCTGGTCCTTGGCGTAGGGCGTAGTGACGTCATAAATGCCGCGCACCACCGGGAAGTCGGCGCTGTACACCGCGCTTGCATAGGTGTTGCGGTCGATGGACTTCTGGATCGCCAAGCGCACCTGCTTGTCGGCCAGCACGCGTCGGGTGTTCGGGTAGAGGTTGTAGGCCGGCCCTGGCAGCGAGCGGCTCTGGATGGTCGCGCCCTTGGACTGGAACAGCTTGATGTCGACTTCGGAGAAGGGGTTGCGCGGCCAGAGGATGTCGGCCTGGCCTTGCAGGAACAGACCGTTGCGCACGCTTTCTTCGGGTATGTAGCTGAGCTCGACGGTGTCCAGGTGTGCTTCTCCACGGTTTTTCACGTTGGCCGATGGCCAGGCGTAGCCATGTCGCTTGACCAGCTTGGCGCCGACTTCCGGGGTGTAGTGGTCGAGCACGAACGGGCCGGTGCCGATGATCTTACCCAGCGAGCGTTCCTGGGCGCTGAGCTGGTAGGAGGCCGGCGCCAGTATCGCCAGGTTGGTGGTCGAGGTGGACTGCAGGAAGCCGGCATTGGGCTTGCTCAGTACCAGCCTGACGGTAAAGTCGTCGATCACTTCGGCGTGGTCGTAGCCGGCCAGGTAGGTGGCGCCAAAGGTCGACGGCAGTTCGGTGGCGAACGTCTTGTTGCTGTCGAACGCGGTCTTCACGGCCTTGGCATCGAAGCGCTCGCCGTTGCTGAAGGTCACATCGTTGCGCAGCTCGAACGTGTAGCTGAGGGCGTCATCACTGATGGTCCAGCGTTTGGCCAGCCACGGGATGATCTCGCCGGTCTTGGGGTCTTGATCGGTGAGCGACTCGGCGACGTTGCGCAGCAGCACGCGGTGTTCCAGCCAGTAGACCTGGAACGGATCGACGCTCACCAGCGTGGTGTTGTCGGCCCAGAAGGCGATCGTGAGGGTTTTGCTGGCGGCTTCATCGCTGGACGGCGAGCAGCCGACCAGGCTGGCGGCGAGCACGCAAGAGGCCAGCAGGCGGGTCGCAAGGCTGGATGTGTTCATGAGGAGGTCCCTGGAAGACGGCCGCAGCCTTAGAAGTCGTAGGCGAGTTTGGTGTGCCAGAAGCCGCCGCCGGGATGGAACGGCGGTGTGCCGTAGTTGTATTTGTAGGCGGCCTGGGTAACGCCGTTGTTATCGGGCTTGACGTTGAAGATGTTGGTGCCGCCAACGGTGAGCGTCAGGCTGTCGAACAGTAGGTAGGAGAGATCGAGGTCGGTGATCCACTTGGCCTCGAACGAGCGATCCTGGGCCGCGTTCTGTTGCCAGGTTTCGACTTTGCCGTAGCGGGTGGTCTGCAGGTTGGCCGCGAAGTTGCCCAGCGTCCAGTTCGCCCCGAGCACCCACTTGCTGCGTGGCGTGCCGGCCACCAGCAACCCTTCGGCGGCGTGGCCGACCACGCTCACGCCAGCGTTGCGCAAGGCAGCGGGCGTGCCGCGCGTGCCTTCGACGGTAGTCTTGTTGTAGTTGAAGGCCGCGCTCCAGCGCACATCGCCCCAGGCGCCGAACTGGCTCTGGTGATCGGCGACCAGGTCGATGCCGCGAGTGCGAGTGTCGAAGGCGTTGCTGTAGTAGCTGACCCAGGTATTACGCGCGACCCCGGCTGCTTCGAGAATGTCGCCGACGGCGCCAGCGCCGTTGTTGCGGTCGTACAGGTTTTCACTGAGCAGGATGCGGTCATCGATGTCGATCAGGTAGGCGTCGGCGGTGAAGCTGGTGCGTGTTGCCGGCTGCCAGGTAATGCCCAGGCCGAGGTTGCGTGACTTTTCCGGTTTCAGGTCGGATGCGCCGAGGGACTGCGCCAGGGCACTGTCCGGTGTCGCCGTGTAGCGCAAGGCCGGTACGGCGTTGCCATTGGCGTCGGCGGCGGTGCGGTTGTCGGACACGGTATAGCCGAGCTGGGTCAGCGAGGGCGCGCGGAAACCGGAGCCGATGGTGCCGCGTACGGCAACCTGATCGGTCAGCTCGTAGCGCGAGTTGAGCTTGAAGCTGAAGGTGTTTTCCTTGATGTCGTCGTAATGCTCGACTCGACCGGCCAGGCCCACATACCAGCGTTCGGTCGGGTCGAACCCCAGGTCCAGGTAGGCTGCGAAATTGTTGCGGTCCAGGTCGGCCTCATCTTCCGGGCGGATGGCCAGCACTGCCTGCGCACCGGTCGACGGTTGCGCCCCGTTCTTGCCGTACAGCGCGCTGCCGACCGGGAAGGTATACGGGCCTACGCGCCAGGCACGGGGATCGCTCCCAGCGAAGGTGCGGAACCGCTCCCAGCGGTGTTCCAGGCCTGCGGACACCTGAGTCGGCAACGACAGACCGAAGAAGCCATCGAACCTGCGAGTGATGTCCAGGTTGTTGACCCATTGCTCGAACTGCAAGGTCGCCAGGTCATCCCAGGACGTTGGCGATGCAGCGCCGTAAGTCGGGTTGATGGTCAGGTCGCTGGCGTGCTCGATCTTGTTGCGACCATAGGTGGTGGACAGGTCCCAATCCCAACCGGCCGCGGCGCCTTTGCCGCCAAACAGGAACTGGTAGTCGGTGTCCTTGAGATTGTTCAGCGGGTAGTAGCCGTCGGGGAACAGCTCAGGAATCGAAGCCGCACCATTGGCCATGCGCAGCTGATTTTGCGACTCGGTCTTGCGCTCGCCATAGGTGGCGTAGGAGTACAGCTTCAGGTCATCTGCCAGCGGCAGTTCGGCGTTATAGGCGAGGTTGAAGGCCTTGAGGTCCGGGTCGCCGTTCCGGGTGCTGACATGATCCCAGGCGGCCTGACGATCATTCTCGAAAAAGGCCCGCACGGTGCTCGGCGATTTGCCGACCCAGGTCGCCGTGCCGCGTTTGCGGGCGTCGGCAGACACGTGCAGGAAACCGCCGTCGTCACCGAGGGCGAAACCATGGTCGGCTGCTGTCTTGATGGTTTCGCCCTGACCAGAGAACAGTTGCCCGTAACTGGTTTCGACATGGCCGCCAGCGCTGTTGCTCTTGAGGATGATATTGATCACCCCGGCCACTGCATCCGAGCCATACTGAGCCGCCGCACTGTCCTTGAGCACTTCGATGTGGGACACGGCACTGATCGGAATCATGTCGATGTCCACGGCGTTGGCGCCGCTGGTGTCGATGTTGCCGTTGGCCGGTGCGGCACCATTGTGGCGACGCTTGCCGTTGACCAGCACCAGGGTGTAGGCCGGGCCGAGGCTGCGGTTGCTCAGCGGGCGCACCTGAGAGTTGACCCCGGCTATGTTGGTGCCGAAGTTGAAGGAGGGCAGCAGTTTGGAGATGGCTTCGGACAACTCGGCGCGGCCGGTCTTCTGCAGCTGTTCGCTGTTGATCACGTCGATCGGCGTCGGGCTGTCGGCAATGGTGCGCTGCAGGCCGCGAAGCCCCGTGGAAATTACATTGACGGTGTCCAGGCGGGTCTCGGTTTCCTGCGCCTGAACGTCGGGCACCAGCAGGCAAGCCAGCGACAGCAGCGAAAAGGTCAGGCCTGCGCTGGCCGGGGCGCTGCGCAGGTGGATCGATGAAGCGAGTATTACCATTATGCGTATCCTTGTCTGAAATGGGTGCTACCGCTTGAACACAGCTGTTTGCAGGTGCGCGGCACGAGGCCGCGCGCAGGAGCGACAAGGCAGTGGTGGATCGCTCGGGGTACTAGCAAGTCTGTCTGTGGGCGTGCCGGTCAGATGGCGATTGCGCTGAGTGGATAGCCCGGCGCGATGAAGGGGTTATGGTCACTGCCGAAGCTTTCCGGGTCGTCCTTTTCGACACCGAGCAACGCCAGCAGGCGTGTGCGCAGGGCGTTGAAACCCAATTGGCCGTTGTCCCGAGGGCGATGCAGATCGACACGCAGCTCTTCGGCGATACGCCCGTGCTGCAACACGATGATGCGGTCGGCCAGCAGGATGGCTTCGTCGATGTCATGGGTGACCAGCAGCACCGCCGGGGTATGGGCCTGCCAGAGGTCGATGATCAGCCGGTGCATGCGGATTCGGGTCAGGGCATCGAGCGCCGCAAAGGGTTCGTCGAGCAGCAGCAGCTTGGGCTCGCGCACCAGGCTGCGCGCCAGCGCTACGCGCTGCGATTCACCGCCAGACAGGGTGGCTGGAAATGCCTCCAGGCGATGGGCCAGGCCGACTTCGGTCAGCGCCTGCACGGCGCGCGCCTTGGGGTCGTTCACTCTCAGGCCCAGGGTGACGTTTTTCCACGCGCGCTTCCAAGGCATCAGGCGCGGCTCCTGGAACACGGCCGAGCGTGCCTGTGGCGCGATCAATTCACCGCCGTCGATGGCGTCCAGGCCGGCCAGGGCGCGCAGCAAGGTGGTTTTGCCCGAGCCGCTGGCACCGAGCAGGGCGACGAATTCTCCGGGGGCAATGTCCAGGTCGAGGCCGTCGATGACATGATGTTCGCCGAACCGGCGCACCACGCCGCGCAGGCTCACGGCGGGCTGAGGGTGGATCTGGCTTTGCGCGTTCATCGCATCAGGTCCTTACGAAAGAGGGACGCCAGGCCAGGGCGAGGCGTTCCAGAGTGCGAATCAGGCCGTCGATCAGCAGGCCAAGCACGCTGTAGATCAGCAGGCAGATGACGATCACGTCGGTGCGCATGAAGTCGCGGGCATCGCTGGCCAGGTAGCCGATGCCGGCGGTGGTGTTGATCTGCTCGACGAATACCAGGGCCAGCCAGGCAATGCCCAGGGAGTAACGCAGGCCGACGAAGAAGGATGGCAGGGCACCTGGCAGGATCACGTGCCAGATCAGTTCGCGACGGTTGAGCCCCAGGGTACGGGCGGCCTCGATCAGTTTCGGGTCGATGTTGCGGATGCCGGCGAACAGGTTGAGATAGATCGGAAAGGTCGTGCCCATGACGATCAGCGCCACCTTGGTGAATTCGCCGATGCCGAACCAGAGGATGAACAGTGGCACCAGCGCCAGCGACGGAATGGTACGCAGCATCTGCATCGGTGAGTCGAGGGCGATTTCACCGCGCCTCGACAGCCCGGCGATCAACGCCACTGCCACGCCGATAGCCACGCCGATACTCAACCCGGTGACTGCCCGCTGCAGGGATACCAGCAGGTGGCGCAACAGCTCGCCGCTGCGTATCAGCTCCCATAGCGTGCCGCCGATTTCACTCGGTGCGGCGATCACCCGGGCTGGAATCAGCCCAGCGCGCGAGGCAATTTCCCACACCAGCAGAATGGCCAGCGGGCTGAGCAGGCGTAGCAGCATGTCTGGCGCTGTCCACGTTCTTGATGCGCGACGCTCAGGCGTGCTGACCGTGCGAGCGATGGCGTGCGTCATGGAAACTCCCCCGGTGATCAGTCTTTGTAGCTCTGCCCGTAGGCACGTTCGAGCTGGCGAATCAGCGCGTCCCAGTGCAGCTTGATGCCTGGGCCCTGGCCGTCGGCGAAGCGTGCCGACTGCTCGTGCACTTTCTCGATGGCGGCCTGAGGGGCATGCAGCAGGTCGGCGTTGCCGCCGGCTTGAGCCGCGATCTGGATAGTGCAGGCGCGCTCCAGACCATGGAGCTCGCGGAAGGCGTGCTCGACGCTGACGCCACCTGTCAGCAGGCCGTGGTTGCGCAGGATGAAAATGTTGCTGTCACCGAGGTCGGCAACTAGCCGCTGCTGCTCGTCGAGTTCCAACGCCACGCCTTCGTACTCGTGGTATTTCACTCGGCTGTAGAAGGCCAGGGCATGCTGCGACAGGGGCAGCAGGCCGCCGCGCTGGGCGGAGACGGCAGCGCCATCGCGAGTATGGGTGTGCAGTACTGCCTTGAGATCCGGGCGGGCGCGGTGGATGGCGCTGTGGATGACGTAGCCGGCGTGGTTGATGCCAAGGTTCAGCGGATCGTCGATGATGGTGCCGTCCACGTCTACCTTGACCAGGTTGGAGGCGGTGATTTCATCGAACAGCAGGCCAAAGGCGTTGATCAGAAAGTGCTCTTGCGGCCCTGGTACGCGGGCCGAGAAATGCGTGTAGATGTGGTCGGTCCAGCGAAACAATGCGGCCAGTTGATAGGCGGCGGCCAGTTTGACGCGCACTTCCCATTCATCCGGGCTGACGCGCTGTTGAACGGACGGTGTGCTGTGCAGGGTAGCGAGTGAACTCATGGCAATCTCCAGGCCAGGTGGCGCGCTGTTCAGTAACCGCGTGTGATATCGACGCGGTTTTCCAGGGCCTGATCGGCCTGGAAGCGTTGGTAATTGGTGACGAAATCGTCGACGAGCCTGTGCTTGCCGTCGTCGGACAGCGCACAGGTGTGGGGTGAAATATGCACCCGCGGGTGGCTGTACAGCGGGTGGCCTGCGGGCAGCGGCTCCGGGTCAGTGACATCCAGGGTGGCACGGCCGATGCTGCCGTTGTCCAAGGCTTCGAGCAGGGCCTGCTGGTCGAGCAAACCGCCGCGCGCGAGGTTGATCAGGTGCAGGCCGGGTTTTGCGCTGCCCAGTACGTCGCGGTCGAGCACGTGGCGGGTATCGGCCGTCAGCGGCGCAACGACTACCACGTGGTCTGCCTCGGCGAACAGGTGATGGATGTCGCGTGCAGCTTCAACCCCAGCGATATCGGCAATCGGTTGGCCAGGGCGACCGTGGGCAATGACCCGCATACCCAGCGCCAGCGCCTTGTGGGCAAGGCTTTGGCCAATC
>Ga0157363_1007767_pt1 | contig 10174 bp, 7 predicted proteins | sample AttsexASBM1_FD_111477 | JGI IMG/M metagenome (GOLD analysis project Ga0157363, IMG submission 111477) | Fungus gardens microbial communities from leaf cutter ant in Ribeirão Preto, State of São Paulo, Brazil - Atta sexdens ASBM1 | ecosystem: Host-associated > Fungi > Mycelium > Unclassified ...
AAAAAAAAAAAAAAAAAAAAAAAAAAAAAAAAAAAAAAAAACTTATATCGATTGATTATTGATTAATTGTATGTGATAATATATCGATAAATATTATAAAACGTGACATTTAACTAAACATCACACACACATTCATTGTTACCTATTATATTTTTTCTTATGTTAACTTTGTTAATTGCTTATTTATATATGTATATGTATATACAATTTCAATATTAGTAGAATATTAAGTAGAATATTAAAGAATATAATTTAGCAAATGATGTATAGATTAATATAATGCGATAAACAGTCAGTGCTTTAAAATAGATTAAAAGTAGAAAATAATTCGAATTATGTTCATTCTATATGTAGCCTTTCAATAATCGGATTTGTTACAGATGTTGTAATATACTGAAAAAACATAATTCGAAAAATATTTTCATAAGTTTGAGTCACTGGTTTATATAAGTAACAAGTAGTATATCAATGATAAAATTAATAAAATAATTGTCATATTTTTTGGAGTCTATAAAATTAAAATTATTCAAGTTAAAATAGTTAAAATACATGTTTTTTTAAATGTATTAATATGAACAAATTAGAATTGTTACTGATCTGTCCATAAACCAGCACTCGTATTCCTACTTATATCTATAATACTAAAACTTAATACCCAGTATAATACATACATAAAATTTCTGATCATTCCATTTCCTCTTACTGTTGAATAATACATATTTAACGAAGCTGACAATATAAATTTATATTTCATTCAAGTAAACACAAGATGTCTGTTTGGATTAATAAAAAAAATAATAAAAAAAAAATGAAGTTAAGCAATTTGAATGCACGACAAAGGAATTAAATCAGTCATAATATGCATATATTTTCCTCAGGTATCTATAATTTTTGTCATAATCGCCTACCGAATACACTGGGACGGTAACAACGAATAATCTTGCCGTTAATTATTATTTATAGCTTCTTTTTCGAAGGAAAACAAGACACACGAGAAAAAAGCAAAATAAATCTTGATAATGATCGGCACATCATATGCCCATTTTATCATCGATTTTAATAATAGTTAATGGAATTACCGTATCCACTGTAGTCGTAGCCGCTGTAACCTCCGTACCCACCCCCACCGTAATAATCGTATCCATATCCATCGTAGCCACCGCCGTATCCTCCTTGACCGTAGCCACCACTGTAACCGCCGCCATAACCACCCTGTCCCCATCCACCTTGACCAAATCCTCGACCTCGACCACCTCTGGCGCCACGACTGCCACGGCCGCCGGGTCCACCGCGCATACCGATCATTCCATCGGGCTTGGGTGTTGCTTTCTTTACATCAACCTGTTTAATATTTCAAATATAATCATTGCTATTTTTTTTTAATTATTTAGCGATATAATTCGTTAAAAAATATGTTATAAAATTTGTTTGTAAAAAAATTTTGTCGTTACATGCATTTAATAATACATAGAACTAACAATATAAACATTCCATGTACGTAAAAGATGAATATAATATTATTAAAATTAGTCGCAATGAGATCTACATTAAAAATTTAAATTTTGTTTCATTTTTGTCGATCGGTCTTTTTATCGTCTTAGAGAAAAATAATAAAATGTGAAATCATACATTTATTTTAGAAATAATAATCTAAATACTTTAAAATAGATTTTACAAATATTTTATTAAAGCTTCGAAATAATTCGATTTTTTATTCATTACTTACCTCTTTACCATTTATCGTTTGTTTCGAAGTCTTCAATAGTTCATTCACCACTTGTTCAGATTCAAAAGTGATGAAACAGAATCCTTTTCTCTGATTTTTTGTTTTGTCGAACGGCATCTCTACCTCGACAATCTAAAAATTTTTTTAGATTTTTGTATTAATAAGAGAACCCTCTTGTTTAAGGATATTTAAGCTAAAGTATATATATATATATATATATATACAGAAACGCTAAAATACTTACAGTTCCAAACTGTGAGAAGAAATTCTTGATATCATCATCGGAAAGTTCTGTCGAAAGCCCGCCGACAAATATTTTCCCATGTCTGGCTTTCGCCTTTTTAGGATCAACTTTTTTGTTGTTGATAACATGATCACCAGCAGACATAATCTGGAAAATTATTTTTTCTTATTTAATTATTTGGTAAACAATTCGTTAAAAAATATTATAAAAATTTGTTTGTCAAAACACTTCAGAAAAAAGAATTATCGTCACATGCATTCAGTAGCAGAACTGACTTTTTAATTATCATCATTTAAGTATCATGTATGTAAAAGATAAACAGTAACATAATTAAAATTAGTAATAATAAATATTATATAATTTTTCCATTGCGATAAAATACAAAACTGAATACCTTATCAAGAGATTCAGCTTTAGCAAAAACAATGAAGGCAAATCCTCTCGATCGCCCTGTATTTGGATCTGTCTTGACATTGATGCTTTCAATATCACCATATGCGCTGAAATGTTCTCGCAATTCCTCTAAAAATGTATAAAATAATCACTTTGTAAGAATTTTTTAAATCGTTTAAAAAATATTTATATAAACAATATTGTAATTTAAGCTCAGTAAAAAGTTCTTTTCACATGACAATTGTCATCCAAAGGTGTCCTAAGGGCAAAGAAATAAATCATCATCGCTGATCTTTTTTGTTTTATTTTTCTAAGATTTTATAAAGAAAATAAATTTTTAAAAGAGTATAAGTTTAAAAAAAAAAAGAGTTACTTACTGTCTGTCGTTTCCCAGCTTAAACCACCGACGAATAATTTCCTGCGAAAGAAAAGGAAAACAGAAAATGTTAAAATTAATAAGAGAGAATGAAAGACATTCGTCTTAAGTCTTTAATCATTATTGCAAAACCGAATGTTCGTAAAGAGAAATTCACGGTTTATCATCTAAATAGGATTACTATTCGGGCTTACGATGTTGGCAAATTCTCAAATCTCTGCAACTGCGCGCAAAAAAGTTATCTGTAATGAAAACGGAAGATGGAAATGTATTTGGGCCTCTTTCGCAAGTGACTGTTACAAGTTACGGAATGGTCATAGTCTGTTATTACTCGAATACACAACTTGAGCATCAAGTAGTTTTCATCGTTTCGTATCGTCGCGCAACTTTTCTTTCACTCTTAACACCGACATGCTAAAAAAATAAGAAAAATATAATAAAGTTTGAAAATACCTATCGTTCAGAGAATCCTGGTTAGCCCCGGCCGACCTGCAAAGCAACGGAACGAATTTATTTCACTAAATGAATTTCTCGAACGTATTAATTAATATAAAGGATTAAGATCGAAACGAGAATTTAACTTTTAAAAAACGAAAAAAAAAATCTAAAAATCCCATTTATTATTTAAAAAAAAAAAGGAAATGTCGACTTGACCCCTGGAAAGACTATATAATCAGTGTTAAGGTATGAAAAAATTGAATGCAGACGATATGCAAGTAACGTAACAGACCTGTAGTGTCATTCGCAAAAGGGGCACTGTATCGACCATCAAAAAGATTTATATAAATGTCGAATATTTTATTCAATTAAACATCGCACATATGTAAAGACTATGTATAATTATATATATCTACGACAAACAAACGCATTTAATCTACGGCTAATTAGATCGCCCATTGTCGAAATTTAGAAAAATCTTCTTACAATGATAACATAATTACAATGCAAAGCAATTACAAGAGTATAGAATACCATTCCTAGAATAAATGAGAATTGATAAAGGTAGCTTACGATATATGCATCTGTCCTTTGTATAAAGTTACGAGAAACAACCAGAGAAGAACTGCTTTTCACACCATAGAAACCTTGATTTGAATATTCAATTGTAAAAAAAAAAGAAAGAAAAAATCGAAAAGAAAACTTGGAAAAAAGTATATAGGTATGTAAAAAATCAATGCATCGAGAGAACAAGGTACTATTCATCGACGTTTGTGTGAGAACCCGAGCAATAGTTAGACAACTCCAGTAGACATATCACAGCTCTGCTCCTAAGGGAAACAAGAATTTAATTTTTCCAAGTGGTTACTGACTGCAGATTGGCCCAAAGAATATGGTATATGCTAGGATAGACTGCAACTCTATATCGAAAAGCTAAAAAGATTGTTTTCATTACGATTTAAATGATAAGACAACTCTTGATATTTTTCGATCGACATATCTATATGGATATAATATAGATGGATACAATATGGGATATTTATTTATATTTTACATGTACGTGTTTATTTATATATATATTTGTCTCTTTCTCATTCTTTCTCTCTCTTTGTTTACAACGCTCATAGACAAATTGCGATGTAATGCAAGAATGGTTTCAATTTCTGATATATATTATATATATATATTTTTTTCATTCGTTTTCTGCATTCTAACAACGAGCTGCAAGCTCGGTTTTTGCTCTGACTTTGTTTTTGGCAGTGTCAACACGATTAATTGATTTACTTATTATATTTGACTCTTTATTTTTTATTTATGGCTGGTGATAAATACCGTTGGCACCAGTCACTCGCCGGTAATCAGTTGCTGGTCGGGTGACGTTTTCCACCTGTGAGCCGCCCGCCATGTGAAAACCGTTGTCGATCACCTGTAGATCAAGCCACATAAACTGGGGTTAAATGGCGTTCCGACCTACTGGACGTTTTCGCATTGTCCCTATGAATTTGTGCTTTGGTCACGCCCAAACAGCATTTGGATCGGAAATTACTCTACGCGTGACCCAGCAGGCAAGTGTGTGTCTGTGCGAGACTTTATCGATTTGACGAAATTAATTTGAGTTCCAGTGCTTGTGTCATGACGGAACGTGACGAACTTGAACTTGAAGTAGACTTCTCGCAATAATTAGGACTCGGAAATCACTGCAAGGTTTTGCGGTTCACGTCGATCCCATGTAAGTGTACGTATTTGTCAATCGTAAATCAATTGACTGTTTACCATAATTCAGCTGCAATGAACCGTACGAGGATAGAAGACTCGGCTGGCCAAAAAATGTACTCGAAAGTTTAGGCTCTATAAAAACATTACGGATTATTATTTGCTTATGATGTTGCGTTCGCAAAAATTGATCGACTGCAGAACCCACAATTTCTCTTTATCAATTACAGAGAACTACAATTATATCATTAACTAGATAGGGATAGAAAACAAGGAGTTTAATACACAAAATTACGAAAAATTTCAAAAACAGATAAATGTTATACCTCGCAACAACAGCACATATAAATTTATAAACTAGCGCCTTTAATCGCCGTTATATAGTGATGTCTTAAATTATTTTTGCGTAATATAGCATGCATTATCTCATTTAAATCTTTGATTATTATATTTCAAGACGTAGTGGAGCGCCGGCATTTGGCTGTTTTACTTCCGTTATTTTGTACACGTGAAACTCGTGTCTCTTGAACATTTTTATTTTTAATTATAGGATAGGAGGAGGACGAGGAGGTGTATCTTCAAATTCATATTCAGTCAACATTATTGCAAAAATGCAATCTTATTCTATAACGAGGCAATAGATTAATTGTTTATATTTTATTATATTTCAATTTACCTACATTAAGTAGAATTTGAAGATTACGTCCGCTTCCTGAATTTTACATCCTGAAACATTCTATATACTTTTGTGAAATTGAAATAAATCCAATTTTACCCTTTTTTGCAAAAAGATATCCCAAATAGCGTAAAAATTTGCAAAAATCCAATGCTGCAGAAATACGAAGAGCAAATAAAAATTATAAAAAAATGATACAAAGAAAAATAAATATCAAAATTCCCTTGATATACAATATGACCAATATGACGGGAGAAATAAAAAACGGGACGCGCGCAGAATTGCAAAATTATAACTTTTTAGGCAATTTTTTTATTTACACAGATGTCTTGTATTTTTTTAATTGAAATTTGGAGGAAAGGAAGTTTCTGGTCAAATTCATCCAGATCGAGATTCGTTACGCTGAAAAAAAAGGAATAGAGAAAAAAGAAAAAAAGAGAGCAGCGCGAGACAATGGCAGACGAGAATTTAAGGTCCACCAACACACATTTTGTGTGAAGTGCGTAATAACTGCGTCCCATTATTCACCTCGAATACTGAAAATCTATAACTCATTACGTATATATATATACGTATATATATATATATATATGTATATATACAGATTTTCAATACCTACAGTGAATAATAGAACACAGCCAACGAGGCGGGATATTTTTTTCGGCGCATTGCCCTCTTCTTGAATGATATTTCTTCGTTTCCAATATATTTCTTTTACTGGAATTAATTCTATTTTTATTTTACAGTACTAACATTTTTTTTTATTCATCCAATGCTTCAAGTAATTCGGTTCTGCGAGCCTACAAGGGACAAAGATTTCCACGTGTTTGCAACGGCAGTTTGTAACGGAGCGCGCCCAGATAGCAAACGTGCAAATTTCCGCTCTTTTTCGCGCACGAAAACAGTACGTGCTGTGTGGAAGATTCCTCGACATTATTACGCACAACATCGTTTCTATTCTCGTTCCTTCTCTCTCTCTCTCTCTCTCCCTCTTATGACGCTACGACGCCTCGGGCGCGCCCTTTCCGGAGCCGTTGCCGGCGCCTCCACTCGTTCTTACACCGCCATTATTGCCGCCGGCTTCTTTCGTCAATGGATCCTAATCGCGAATGGAGAATCACCGCGAAATATGGGTGTTCGCGTGCACGGCGCGCCACGGAGAAGCGACGAGGTCGTGTCGTCGAAACGTAGGCGTTCGTCGTGACGTCGATGCGAACGGATTACGTTCCGCGGCGGAACGCAACGCCTCCGCCATTTTGTGAGACGCGTGCCGACGCGCTTCGTTCGCTCGCTCGTTCGCGCGCGCGCGCGCGCGCGGCCCGGTCGGCCGCGTTGTCGCGAAGTTATCGCCGATTCGCGCGATCGCCGGGCTATAACGCGCCTGAAGTACGAAGCGATCGCGCAATCCGGGACAATTAATTAGCTTGCGGTACGAGAGGGGCGAGCAAACAGGAGACCCGGGAGGAGAATTACCTGTCTTCTTGCGACTCCTGATTGTTTTCTGCGACGTTGTTCTCGCCGTTGTTCTCGGCCTCGCCGTTCTGCTCTGCGAAGTTTTGTTCCGCGATGTCGTCGCTGAAATCCTTGTTCTCCTGATCGGCCATCGCGTCTGCTTTTTATCTGTCGATATTACCGGATTACCCGCGTAGGTTACGATACGCGGCACACCACGATGCACTGTGTGAGCACAAAGCCACTCGAATGATCGTAGATAGCTCGTTACGCAGCCGTTCTCTTCGACTACCCAATGGAGAAGAAAGTACGGCGTCGTGCGCAGCCCGAAGGTCCTCCCGCCGGCAATTTACGCGCGAGGCATCTTGGGACGTACGACTTTGCTGACCAATCACGTGGCTTCGCTCAGGATCGTTCGACATGTCTGAGGTACCCTCGGATTCGGTCACGCTAAATATCGTGAATCCCTTTCACCAAACGCGATCTAACGTTATGTTTTCACGTTAACCTTATGAAAAATAACGTAAAATGTTTTTTTTCTAATTTGACTTATTGTTTGATTCCTCGATTGTTCCCTGTGTGAATGAAAATGTGTTTTCATTAAGCATTCATTCAATGAGTTTCATTCATGAATGTAAACAGCGAGAACGTCTTAACAGAACTTCATTCGGCTTGAATTAATAGCTTTTGTTTCGTCTGTTAAACTTTATTGTTGAATCGTTTATTAAAATATGATCAGTCGTAGGTAATTAAAAATTATTTTACTTAGCTTTTAGTTCGAATTATTGTCTTACTTCTAAAAATATTGAACTATTTAAAAATATATATAAGTATTGTTAAATATTGAAATTTTTTAAAATTCAAGATCTATAATTAGTAGAATCTTTTTATATTAAATTTGTTTTCTAAATTTTTTAACATTTAATTTTAATACTTCATACCGAATTATTTTAGAAGTGATTTATCATTAGCGAGATCTGTAAACAGTTATGTAGCAAAATTTTTTAATAAATAAAAAGTTTTGTTCGCTGTGAAAAAAAATGGGAACCAAGATAAGTCTAGTTCTTACGTTCCTGAATGCGTTCGGATCGATGGTTAGAGAATGCGTCATCAGTGGGAGAAGTAAAGGGGGGGAAGGAAGGGATGGAGAAAAGAGACGGATTTAGCACTATACGCATCAGAAATTTCGGTCACGCGACGCGAATGGCGGGAGAGAGAGATAGCCAATGAAATCGCTGAAAGACACTATTCTCGACCGTCGACCAATGGAAGATCGCCAAGAATCCCGCTCAATTTTACTGTGATTTCATCCACGCTCATTTACTTCTCAAAAACTATAAAACGATACTGGAATACGCGAGACAAGTAGATTTATTGTAATATAGATCGCTGAAACAATCGGCGAAACGAAATCAAGCAGCATACAACGGCATGGCATTTTTGGTTGCATCAGTGATGTTTGTAGATGGCCACAAAAAATGCGTCTTTCTCTCGCTATGACGCTGGAATTGGCGCGGATAATGCCATCTATAAATCCGTGACACTGGATAAGGCTGCAATCAAAGTCTCGCTAAAAATGCTTTGATACGTTTGGTTGATCAAGTATAGAAAAGAATTTTACAAATTGACCAATCAAAAATTGCTTTAAAGTATTTGTAACATTACGTTAATCATACCCACAGAAAGAAACTTGAGAGTGGACATCCCTTTTTATTCGTATACCAAACTTCGTAGGATAATGTCCACGTGTGGTTCTTTTCCATACTATTACATGAATTAGACAAAGACGAATAATCAACTTTGGCCGGTATTCATAGTCAGTTCTTATTATATATTCAAGACCGTTTTAAATAAGTTCTGTCTTGGTGTCACGAACCAATTAGAGGATTGAATTAGTTTTAAGACATTATTTAAGACGATCTTGAAATAAGAACCAACTGAATACCATTTGATTGTTCGTCCTTGTCAAATAGCATAGAAAAGAACCACGTAGACATTATCCTGCATGAATAGAGCTGGTTTCTTTCTGCTTGATATTACAGGAAACGTTTTTATCTCATTTTGGTTAAAGCATGTTAAGCACAATTATCTGTGGATAAAACATTAGGGAATCTGTTTTATCGATTTAATAGAACTTACGTATATGACACATCACATACATACATATATGACTACATATTAATATCGTACTTCATACATACACATACATTTTTGTAACGTGTTTTTATACTGAAATTATATATATCTATTAATATATAATAATTATATTGGTCCATTTCGACCAATATAATTTAATTTGAACTAATTTTAGTTCTAAAAATAATTTAGTTCAAAAAAGATAAAGAGTAAATGGAACTGATGAGATTGAAGTTCGTCTACATTCCCAGTATTCGAAAAATCAAAGAATTGAAATAGATAGAAATAGATTCGTGTAGTCATTACCGAATACATAATTTTGATTTTTCAGATACTGGGATACCGAGGAGGACATAATTAAATCTAATTCGACATTGTTCGTACAAATTACCGTTATAGTTTATGATGGGTATAAATAATTATTTGTTTAAAAAAAAGTTTATATCTTTTTTTTAAGATTACTCTATGCACATTACTTCACTACGATTGATTTTTGTCTCGATACTAAATAAAACTTTGATAACCAACTTAATTCTCAACGTCGCGTAAAATTTTCGTAAAATCCGCGAAAGAAATTGTATAAATATGCCGCAGGAACAGCAGGTAAAAACAAATGTCTTTCCCATCGTTTTTTTGAAGATAAAAAATCGCAGACACAGGAAGACATTAGTTTCAAGCATTTCGATAAAAAGAGCGATTTTAGGTTCTTAATTTGTACGATGTCTGGCATACTTGCAATAAGATACAAGCCGCCGTGTTTCGTGTTGGACTCGATCTTTGGGAGTATTACAAGCCTCTGGATCCCGATAGACGTTATTTAATATCAGGTATAAATATCGGACATTGGCACCGAGACGAGCGATCGCTTCAAGCACTTTTAAAGTTAGTTATTGTGTGAGAATGTTTATTTCTGGACATTCTCGATGAAATTATTAATTCGAATTTCCATTATATATACTATTTTTTTTACTTATCCCTTCACAGAATGTTTCGAAATTATTGGATGTTTTTTTTAATACA
>Ga0157363_1007768_pt1 | contig 10173 bp, 6 predicted proteins | sample AttsexASBM1_FD_111477 | JGI IMG/M metagenome (GOLD analysis project Ga0157363, IMG submission 111477) | Fungus gardens microbial communities from leaf cutter ant in Ribeirão Preto, State of São Paulo, Brazil - Atta sexdens ASBM1 | ecosystem: Host-associated > Fungi > Mycelium > Unclassified ...
ATAAATGACTATGTGTATGTGTGTTGGTGTGCGTGCTTGCTTGCGTGCGTGCGTGCGTGAATGCCAAACTGGGTGCGTGCGTGCGTTTTTTTTTTAATGCCTCTTTATTATTAAAGAAGATATCATTTGTGTTATTTTCAAATATTAAATAGATGATAGACAAAAATTAAAATTTTATGATCTTTATAATAATTCAAAATTATTAAAGTGTTTTATGTTAATGAAGTTATGTGTAATGAAGTACATCTTAGAATCGACCAGATCTCTTTCGTCCAGTATATTTGGAATTATCTCTAACTTCTTTTCCTTGCCGTCGTCGCCTTTCTTTCTTTTCTAGAATCCATTCCCTACTTTTCTTCAGTGATTTACCTCTGGCTTTCTTTATGTATTCCCTATAATATAAAATGCGTTAAAAAATGATTATTTTTAGAAAGTTAAAAATATAGTTTTAAAATATTTAAAAAATATTTAAAAATGATTGCAAATTATAAAATAATAAAGAATGAATAACAAGAGATTCAAACCTTTTAGAATTAGCGACAGTTTGTCTATCTTCATTATCTATTCCTAGTGCCTTCGGAAGAGGAGCAGCTCCCCCAGTCATTAAAACTAAAAACATTTTCTTTGCTTTTGTGCTATTTGGAAAATCGACGACCACACCACCAAAAAAGCCAGCTTTTGTAGCTTGTGCTGTGATTAATTCAATCTGTTCACTGTTCTCTGGATAAAATTGTAATACTGCTCTTGCATTCCTTGATAGACATGCATACAATGTTGAGAAGAATTGATATAAACGTTTCGTAGGATTATGTGAAGCTTTGCTTGCATAACATAACCATTGAAGTGCAGAGATACTAATAGCTCCATCAAATGTACCAGCTTTAAATGGCAACCCTTGACCTACATCTCCCAGAATCAAATCACCATCTATTTCTCTCTCAATAGCTACATCTAAAATAATATATCAATATATGATTTTCTATAAATATATGCATGCATTTAACACTACATGCCATAAAAAATATTGTTAAACTATATCATATCAAAATTAAAATATTTACCAAGCATAGCCAAAGAAATATCAACACCTATCCATATATGTCCCTGATCTTCCAATACGCTACCACTAAGGCCTGATCCACATCCGATATCCAAAAGTAAACAGCTCTGATTTTCAGGTAACAAAAGAAGTTCTATAGCACGTTCAGACATGTGTATTTGGATTTCTATCATACGAGAACTTATCAAAAAAAGATATTACATATATTTTATTACAAAGATGTAATAGATGTAGATACATAATTTGTATAAAAATTATGACATACCTTAGAGTATATTTATTAGCTTCTTTTTCATCATAATACTGTTACAGAAAAAATAGAATTAGCTTTCTTTGATTTATTAACACAATTTTTAAACATTTTATTAATTATAAATTAAATTATTATTTTTTATTAATTATAAGTTAAAAAATATATAAAGTCAAGAGTTTATAATGTAAAATCTCAATAAACTTTGTAACTTACCACTTCAGGCGGTGCCATAAGCTCTGGACGCTTAGACATTTTAACTAATATTTATTCGTTTTTCAGTTCAATTTTTATTTTCTTTTATATATTTTAAACTGTGTTTGTTTTATTAATGATTAAATAATAATTAATCTCTAACAATAAAAATAACTTCGATAAGCATCAATATTATTGTATTTTTAATATTTCTAATTCACTTATAAGATTTCTAATCTTTGATAAGTTAATATTTTTTGGTAATTATATAATTTGGCATAATCACCTAAAAAATCAATAAATCATAGAGTAAGTTTATTTGATTGCGTTTTTGAAATGAAAAAATTTGGCAGAAATAAGCGTCAGATTCTTTCGTTTTGAGTGAAAACGCGTCGAATGAATATATTTTTATTAAGATTTTATAGGTTGGGACGGGGGAGAAACTATTCTAAATAATTATCCTAACTTCAATAGTCATCAACTTTAATGTTTAATATTTCGGTTCCCGGAGTAGAACGATGCTTATTTTTATCAGATTCTTTCATGCAAAAACGCATTGAATAAGCTAATTTTATTGATTTTTGAGGCGATTGTGTTAAATTATATAATTACCTATTTTTTTCAATATATTAATAATATTTTTAATAAATGTACATGTCTCATTGAACACATCAGAGAATTTAACCTAATTTGAAATAGTTGATTATAGATATTCTCTTACTTGCTTGTATCAAAGAGAAACCTGAGAGAAGACATGCCCAAACTCTGTAACTGCAAAATGCTGCCGCGCACTACTGCCCCCCTGACAAAGTGAATGTAAACTATATAGCTCTGAGAATAATACGTCTACTTTTCTGAGGGTACATCGTAATTTTCAAGACTGTAGATGATAAATCGATATTTAAAGCATTTTTTGATTAATCAGGTAAAATTCTTTCTTCCAATTGGTCAAGTAAAAATTTCGAAGCATTTGTAGCATCAAGTGAACCGCACCCGAAATCAAATACTAGCGACAAAATTAATACGTGATCACACACGCTGCTTTTCAGCTCTCATGAAAACTGAAAGCATCAAGCCCGACAATTACAGCAAACAAATTTGTCGGAGCCTTTGTGTACGATACACTTGTGCGGTGTATCGAGTTCAGACATGCGACACATGCGAGGAATTACACCATTCAACCAGTCGAACATATCAGTTGCACCGACACTCAAAATGTGCAGTTGTCCTAACCGAAATTACTATGAATGCAAAAACGAAATAGAAATTATCAAATACATATTTTATTAACAGTACATAATATATTGGGGTTTGTATGATTTAATCTATTTTTAATACATTTTTACGGCAATTGTGTATGACAGCTTTACGTATACTAGTGCATCCCAGGCGAAATAGCTATTGAAAATTTTATCATCGGTCAATGATAAAATCTTCAGTAATAAAATATTGCCATTGGTAAAATTCCATTGAAAGCACTGGATTGTATAAATGAGTAGCTTTCAATGCGAATGATATTCCTATTGACAATAATCCAATGATAAAATACTATACCATTGATCGAATGATATTCCTATTGATGCGTATTCAATAGTAACTAATATACCATATTAATTGAATGATATTCCTATTGGACTACATCCAATGATAAAATATTTTATCACTAACCGAGTGATTTTCTTATAGCGTTCTTAGAGTGATCTTTCGGCTGGGATGCATTAATTAAGCAATAATGTGCACATTAAGCTGTTAAACACAACTTCGTAAAAATGTGTTAAAAATAGATTAAATCATACAATATATTTTATTGTACTGTTAATAAAATATAATATAATTGACCTAGTTTCCATCGAGGATTTAATCCGGAGCAGAATGTAAAAACCAGCCAATTACAGTCGAGTATTTCCCTGTTATAATCAAACGACAAGGGAATGCTCAACTGTAGTTAGTTTTTACATTCCGGATTAAACCCTTGGTGGAAACTACGCCATTGATAATTTCCATTTCGTTTTTGCATTCATAGATTTTCATTTCATCATTTTGATTCGGTTAGAGCACCGACATACATTCGTATGTATATACGAGACCAGACAAAACCTCCAGTTGTAAAAATTATCATTTTAAATCGTTTGTATTTCGTATGAAGAGTTTTGAAGTGCAAATAAAAAGGTTTGTGAGTCATTCTATTAATTACAATTAATTATTCTTTTTTGGACCGTGTACTTGAAATAATTAACCGGATCTAAATTCAACAAAGTTTATATATGGAATCGTTTATATTTCGTATGAAGAGTTATGAAGTATCATTAAAAACATTTGTGAGTTATCCAGACATTTTTAATTAAATATTAAAATATCATGTATTTGACCAAAATATAGATACAGGCGCTACGATCGGAAATTCCATTAGACATGATAGATAGTCTCTCTAGTATTTTGATATTCCAGGACGTATTATGGAATTGCTTGGAATTCCAATCGGAATTATTTAGTTTTCCTACAGTTTCTTTAAAAAACACAATAGAAATGTAGGAAATAATTTAATTATTTTGATCGGAATCCATTCCGAATAATTCCATTATACGTTTTCTAGTTATTCAATCAACAAGATGGATGAATAACTAACACTAAAATAAAACTCTGCATCATTCTCTATAATAGAAATGCTATTGTCATAAGATTTAATTGTATCAGGTTTTGAAATATAATAAACGAAAATTAAAAATTGTTTTATTGTTTTAATCATCACTCCTTCAAAATATTGTGGAGTATCTGAACGTAAGTTAAGTTTAATTTTATAATTTAACAAAATTGACATCAGATAAAAAAGATATCATCAAGTATGATTATGAGAGGATACGTATGCAATTATGTTCTCCATTAACTAAAAAATGCAATAATCAAGATAACTATGCAATATGTCTAATAAAAAACAATACAGAAATAGGAACAGGTAATGCTGTACAGTTTCAATTATATTTTTATATATTAAAGTATATTATCTAAATATATTAAAGTAAGTCTGATAAAGGAATTAATTTTTTTATATAAACAGGAAGGTTTCTTCCAAAATTAAATAATGAACACAGAAGAATTTTGTTTAATTTTACTGATGATTATCTACCTGGAATCGGTCATACGGTTATGACCGATTCCATGTAGATTGACAGTTATGCATTGTAATTATGATGCAGAGACTAATTCATATCCTGAATTATTTTCGCATGTAAATAGTTTTTAAAAAATATATTTATATCAAGTAATATATGAATAAAAATATTTTAGGGTAATTAACAATGTAACTTATTTATAGTATGGAAGATTGCGTTAGCTTGTATATTATATTAGAACTCAAACAAATTGTACAATTGTTAACGCTGGACATTATTATGATCTAAGTCTTTTAACAAGAGTTTCAGAAAATTATGTGGTTCCTTTTGCGTATAAAAAATAAAATAATTTCTCAAATCACCTAAAGTAATATTACATGTCTGCCAATCTATATTACTTCATGTATCCAATTAAATCTGAAGCATGCTTAGATGATCCTAAAAAATCTAATAAGTATTGACAAGCAGATTTTATATTAAAATTAATTATAATGTAAACATAATATCTATATAATTTAATTTTGTTGTATATTTGATTGTATAATTTTTGTATAACGGAAAATCTTTTACTTTAAAAATAAATTGATTTTTGTTTTATCTTATTATAGATATTCAAGTTTAGAAATACAAAGAAAGTTTCCTTTCTTTAAAAATGGAATATTATAAATAGAATACCAAGATGATTCGTTATGCACATAAAGTATTACTATATCAGAATGCCTCATATATTACTTATTGCATTAATGTCATTTTTATTACAATTTTCAATATTAAATATTTAAAAAAAAAATAAATGCATACTTTTTGAAAGATTAAATTTGATTGATATTGTATACAGTAAATCACACATTATTTCATAAGTAATTATTTAAAAAATACATTTTTATTGTATAATTTTAAATGTAACTTACAATGTCTATGCGCTTTATAATTACATTAGATAATCAATGTCAAATCATTATATTCATGACATATGGCAGAACTGTTGCAATATTTCTCTCCACCACAAATACTTATAACATATTCTTTGCCTTGCCTACTTTTCACATAGTTTTATTTTTATTTCTGATAAGTTTTTTTGAAGTATTGATATTGTTAACAGACATTATATATTACGTACTGTAAACAATTCCATAATACGTCCTGAAATAACAAAATACTAGAGACTATCTATCGTATATTTCCTAATAGAATTTCCGTGACCGTAACGCCTGTATCTATTTTGGTCAAACATTTTACATATTTTAATATTTAATTAAAAATGTCAATTTTACATATTTTAATATTTAATTAAAAATGTCTGGATGATTTATAAATGTTTTTAATGGTACTTCATAACTCTTCATACGAAATACAAATAATTCCATATATAAACTTTGTTGAATTTAGATCCGGTAATTATTTCGATCAAATACATTTCGATCCAAAAAAAAATTATTAATTGTAATTAATATTAAATGACTCACAAACTCTTCATACGAAATACAAACGATTTAAAATGATAATTTTTATAACCGGAGATTTTGTCCGGTCACGTACAAACGAATCGCCGATTGCATATTTCAGGTGTCGGTGCAACTGGTGTGTTCGGTTGATTGAATGGTGCAGTTCCTCGCCAGTATCTGTCTGAACTTGGTACACCGCACAAATGATCCCGACAAATTTATTGAGACCAGTTGGTGGTGCAATTGTCTTTCATGAGACACTGAAAAGCAATGTGTAATCACGTGATATTAATTTTGTCGCTAGTGTCTGATTTCAAGTGCGATCCACTTAATATTATAAATTCTTCGAAACTTTTACTTGACCAATCGAAAAAATTTTACCGAAGCAATCAAAAAATGCTTCGAAGCATTCATAGCAAGTGGACCGTAACTGAGCATAACCATCGTCTGACGCTGAAAATGAATATATCCAACTTGTAGCGTCAATTTACGATTTCCGATTACCGACTCATTATAGAATCAACTTTACAATGAGTTTTAGGTTAGGAACATAAATCTCTGTATGCCGAGATGCGTATTAAAAGTTAAAAAGTATATCTATTAATGTAGAATCTGCAGAGTCGCACGAATCCTTACTCATTAATGTCAGGAATAGTCAGGGTGAGTAGCAAGAACAGAGATGATTGTGAAAAAAAGGGCCAAATACACCTTTTAATAGCACACAAAGTCATTTATACATATAAAAGAAAAAATCGCGATAGAGTTCTTATATCGTTGTTGTTGATCTTAAGAGAAAATCACCATACAACATGGCGAGCATTTCGATTATCGGCAAGAATCGATAATCGAGATCTCGATTATCACAGTAACAGCGCGAGGAAAATGATCATTTTAAATGATCCAATGCCCTTTCAAATCATTGAAATTTGTAATCTGCAATCCTAGTTCTCTCAGACATCTCTCGTGCGAGACGGGGCAGCGTCTTGATTAGGATGTCGGTCATATGTCGTGAATACATGCCGCAACTCCAATTCGCCAGATGGGACTCTCTCGCGAACAAAATGGAATTGGACATATATGCTTCGTCTGAACATGATAAACAGGATCATGCTATATATAATACCCCAAGATTGTCAACAGAGAGAATAATTTCTCCGTATTTCTCCATTCCGATTTCGTGCATTAGGCTTCGCAAGTAGGCAACTTCCTTGGCAGTTTTTGAGAAACTGACGTACTCGGCTTTGGTGATCGATAAAGCTATCATTCGTTGCTTCTGGGATCTCCAAGAAATCGCGGCTCTTCTAAAAGATAAATAATGTATGAATGATAACTAATATATGAATGACGATCAGAGGTATCACCTGCCCAATCAGCATCGGAGAAGATAAGGATAGGGTCATGGATAGGGTCGCCTGTTTGAATATACACCAGCGCCAGATCAAATGTTCCAGATAAATATCTCAGGACTCGTTTGATTGCAAACAATGCTCAGCCTGAGGATTATTATGTTGAGCCAGCCTAGACATAATATTCGCGAGATCGGGGCGTGTCATAACAATAAGATACATTAAAGCACCGATTAATTCACGATATGGCCATTCTTCTGAATTTGAAATCTGGTCTAATGGTTTTTGTTGTTGATGCGATGGTATCTCCGATGGCTGCTCTATTGCAATTCTTTCTTCATTTCAACAATGCCAAAATGTACCCCTGTGATAATTCGATCACATCGTCTTCTTTCTTGATTTCCAATCCTAAGCAATACGAGGGCAAATAAATTCTTAGAAAATCTGTCAAAGAGCACTCGCAGTGTCACATTACTTTTTGACAAGTAGCATCTCTCAGCTGATTACTGTCAAATTTTGAGCGGAATTTATCGCGTGGTTTGATTTCTGTAAACGATTAAAGCGAACAATCTTTTTTGCAAAACAGAAAAAAACGAGTTTCGTGGAATGATCAAACATCTACATATGAAAGATTTAACGCCGAAAGAAATCAAAGCCGAGTTGGATAATGTTTATAACACATCTGCACCAGCGACTGTATAGATTGATTGAATGAATTTAAACGTACATCCACATGTGATACATGTCGTTCGGGACGTCCAATTGAGGCTGCTACGCCAGAAATCATCGATAAAATCCATGATATTGTTTTGATTGATTGACGAGTGAAAGTGCGCGAGCTTGTTAAGGCCATAGGCACATCACAGTGATTTCAATTTTGCACGAACAATTGGGTATGAAAAAAATCAGCAAGATGGGTGCCGCGTTTGCTCATTGTGGACCATAAGCGCGATCGTGTGATGATTTCAAAACAATGTTTGGAGATGTTTCAATTCCGCTACGAATTACTTCCCCATCCAGTACATTTGTCAGATTTAGCTCCCTGCGACTATTTCCTATTTCCAAAGAAATTCGGAGGAAAGAGATTCACCACCAGAGAACAGCTCATCGCCGAAACAGAGACACTTATTTTGAAGGGTTGAACAAATCATATTATTCGGCTTGAAAAAGTTAGAGAATCAAGTGTTGGATCAAGTGTATCGAGCTGAAAGAAGACTGTGTTGAGAAATAAAAATGAATCGATAAAAAAAAATGTGTTTTACTATATTTTTTAAAAAATTTATTAACTTGCCCTCATCTTGCAGGACCAAGATCTTTAATCTCAAAGTCTTGTAATAGTCGACTCTTGACATTTTGGATCCAAGTTTCATTTCGTGCCACCATGATCAAATCGTCAACATAGACGGCCACGAGCATGATTTCAGAATTTCACTAATAAAGACAAGGCTCGTTCACAGTTGCCATAAGCCCCAAACTTTTCAATTTTTGACTCAATTTGACGTGCTACTGCCTTTCGGCTTGACGCAATCCAATACAAAACTCACTTAAGTCGGCAAGCATCTCTTTCTTCCTCAATCGTCTTGAGCATGGCCAAAGAATGAACCTCCAAAGGATATCTGATGTTTTGGCGATGATTCTCCTCAATCGTCTTGAGCATGGCCAAAGAATGAACCTCCAAAGGATATCTGATGTTTTGGCGATGATTCTCCTCAACATTTCCTCGACCATCTCAGGCATCTTCATGATGACTTTTTCTTCGAGTTGGCCATTGAGGTAAGCAGTAACAATATCGAATTGCTAACCTAACTTAACCTTTAATTTAAACTTGGCAGCGAAGACACACAGTCCGTATTGTCTCCAATCTAGCAAGCACAGAGACGAATGTTTGATGATAATCCGAAATATTGACTGTATCCCTTGACAACTAGCCTTGTGTCGTTCAATACGACCACCTGAATTATTTGTTCATCAACACAAGTTTGCAGCCAATAACATTCTGTCTTTCAGGTCTCTTGATAATATCTCATATGTCGTTTTTTAAAAGGTTCATCATCTCATTTTCTACAGCCCTCTTCACAATCCTTGCTTTCAAGAGCTTCGTGAACAGATACTTCAGCTACATCGGCGAAGACATCATGTGAGTCGGCTACTTCTTCTCCATCTTCTTCTGCCGGGTTTTTCTCAGCTTCCTTGTTCGATAATACTTCTGTTCTGAATAGCTTCCTAGGTCGCTCTCTGGCTCCGGTGTGAAAAAATTTCGGTTTCAACCAGGTGCTCGCCTTAACACTTTACATTGTGTCGCAGGTTCATGCGGGGAGTACCAGGAGTTACAACTAGTTGAACAGGTACTGTAGAATTAATTTGATCTAAATCAAGGTGTCCGCGCAGAGAACTTTCGATAGATTTTTTATTTAAGCTAATTGTATTAGGTGTATTTTGCTTCCGCCGTTTTTTCCGAAATTCGAGACTTTATTGTAAAAAACTGGTTATACATTTATGATTCAAAGTATTGTCCATCGCTGGCCACTACTTTCTCCCATCTTTCGGGTAGTACGAATCCCGCGTCGAAAAAACTGATCCTTTTGAGGCTATCCACGAATCGATCCAATTTTTATTTCTTCATAAGACCGGAAGTGCTGGTCAGGCCATTGATCGAAACAAGTGATAGTCAGAGGGAGCAATGTCTGGAGAATACGGCGGGTGGGGTAGGACTTCCCATTTCAACGTTTCCAAGTATGTCTTGACCACTTTCGCAACATGGGGTCGA
>Ga0157363_1007769_pt1 | contig 10173 bp, 3 predicted proteins | sample AttsexASBM1_FD_111477 | JGI IMG/M metagenome (GOLD analysis project Ga0157363, IMG submission 111477) | Fungus gardens microbial communities from leaf cutter ant in Ribeirão Preto, State of São Paulo, Brazil - Atta sexdens ASBM1 | ecosystem: Host-associated > Fungi > Mycelium > Unclassified ...
CACCCCCCCCCCCCACACCCCACCCCACCCCCCCCCCCCCCCGGTTTTCGCTTTTCAACTTCCCCCCCGGACCGCTTCCCTCAGTTTTACCCCCCCCCCCCCCCCCAGGCTTAAGAAGCGCACGATTTCTATAATTGTAGTACTATACTCATGTGCAACAGTGCAATTATAGAAGCGTGTGCCTCTTAAGCAGGGGGGAGGGAAAAGGTGAGGTGAAAGTCACTTCACATGTAAACTAAAAAATCGAAATTCATTACCATGCAAACTCATGTACAGTGCATGCTTGCATCGCAGTATAAATTTCGCGGTAAACAGATTTCCTAACCCCAATAGTCGTCAATTTTAACGCTTAATGTCTCAATTCACAGGGCAGAGCGACGCTTTTTTCGTCAGATTCTTTCGTTTCATATAAAAACACGTTAATAAACCATTTTATTGATTTTGTTGAGGTGCTCAATGGTAAACTGTATAATTATTTGACATCATTTATTGCTGTTTAATATTAAATTTGATAAATATAAGGATGAAATAATTCCAAGAATGCTGTGAGCGTCAAATGGAACGCAGCATAATAATATACAAACAAATCTTATGCAATTCGTCACTCCAGTTAAACAAAAGAAGAATTGCTTATTTTACCATTCTCTCGACGAATCGAACGAAGTAGTTTTCTGTCAATTAGTTCCTCAGTGTACACTATATCCGCGCCATAATCTAAGGCGAGCAAACGCATGGGAAGAGTTCCGATGCGCACCATAGGCGCCAGAATGAGCTTGTTGTTGTAATCGAGTCTCTTTTTCGTAATCAATTTTTCTTCCATGTTGGCATATAGCATAAGTTGTGATTCATTCGAGAATATAAATGTTTAAATATTTCTTCTTTTTCTTTTAAATGGCACTGAATCGAATTACTCGCGTATTGATTATTTACAACACTTTCATCATATCCCTTACCAATACCATAGTGGATTCCACCATTTCCACTAATTCCATCTTGGAGCTACCTGCTACCGCTCTCTAAAGCCTCTAAACTCTCTTCTACCAATTCTACCACCAGTGTACCGCCCGAAGCTGTGCGAAGCTGGCCGATCACCGAAGCGCCGCTCATGATATAAATATTTACGCTTGCCGCCGTATCCCTTCCACATGCCATAAAATGCCGTAAATGGCTAGAAGCCGGAAATCTGGAAATGGCATCATTGCGCTGATCACTACTTCACATGCTACTCACATGCTGCTTATATTTCGTAAATAGTAAGTGAGATTGACACTGGCAATTTGGATGGAAAATTCGACCGACTATTCTCGATTGGACGATCATAAATTATTTGGAAAGACAACATTCGCGACGAGACAACGGTGATCATGGTGAGCGCGAGCAGTGTCGTGGCGCATCTCGTGAAATTGCTGGTGACTGCAATGTGTATGGGACATCTCGCTGAGCCCTACCGGGTGAAAGCCTTGCCGATCACGTGGTCCTTGCGTGCCTTTCGAATCCTCTTCATGCACTCGATTTTGGGAATTTTCAGATTTGGTAAGATGAATGCCTTTATGCCTTCAAATCTTGTTGCATTTATTCCTTTTCCAAAGACATCTCTTTTCTATTATATATATTACAATCAGTTAACTGAAATCAATTAATTAAAATCTTTCCTTTAATTTTACTTTGTTCTTATTTTATTTATTATGATTATCCCGATTCTCTTTCAAATAAATCTGTATCGTAATGTTATTGTAATCAGGGTTGAGCATGTATAAAACATAACGTACTATATATGATTTATATGTATAATACCATATGTTAAAAGTATTATACAGGATGTCCGTAAATTTTGGTCAATCGCTTTTGTGTATATAGAGGGGACTAAACTGAATCGAAAAATCCTCTACATTTTGTAATTTTCGCAATAGTTAACAAAATATTAATTACAAAAAATTGTCAAATATTGGTCTTGAATTTTTTACTCAAATACTATCAACTTTACAGAATACTTTACAGAAAAATTGCAAGAGACAAAAATCCTGTATATGTTTTATATGTATTATACATATTATACATAGCAAATCTGACAATCTGATGAGCGATTGTGATTCTACGTATTGACGCAATGTATGACTTCGATTTTTATGTAAGTTTTTATATTATTATTGTATAAGTTAATATTTTTGATCATTTGGCTATTCATTACATAGCTAATTTGGATAAAGAAGAACGAACTAAATTGTCAACATCTTGGAATTTGCATTACTTATGTAATTTTGATTTATATTTTATATTGATAAGACTTCATAAGAATTGAAAGGTTGAAACACTCATTTATTTTATTTGTTACATTCACACGAAAAGAAAGAGTTTTTCTGTTCGAACAGCCGATGTAGGCTCTGATAGGCTTTTTATATTTTTTACTGATAGATTCTTTCTCATTTTTTTATATATTTGTTCATATTATACATACACATTATACATACGTACTATACATAAGAAACTACTAGCAGCTTTAAATTGCCCAACCTTGTAACTCATCAACACTGTAACTCATCAAATAATATTGTTATATTGCTTTATTTTTTCGATCCTAAATTTTCGAAGTATCTTTTTTTAATATACCTATGCTTTTTTTCGACAATCTGCTTTTTTTTTAATCGCTATCCTCTTCGCTTAAGATACAATCACTTATAGGTATGGCCACCTAAGATTCCATGTCATAACTTGAAGGGGGGGGAGGGGTCACAATGAAGAGTGATTGATACAAAATGACACGTAGTCGCATACAGTATTTAATTTTTGCGTCTGAATCAGGAATAGGAGAGGAAGATATTTGCTGCTTTATCAACATTAAGGATTCATGGTAATTCATGCAAATTATTTGCTATCATTGGAACACGTGAGGAACTGTCATAAAAACATATTTGATTCTAACTGGGTTTATCTTAAAGATTCATCTTAAAGATTTTTACATTTCACTTAGATATCCCAATAAAAAAAATAGTGATATTTTTAATAATTGTTTTTATATCATATTACTTTTAATTTTTTTCGAAAAGTATAATAACTTCAGGTGGGATATTAGTGTATATGTAATTACAAGATTTTATACACATCAGTAACTTGAAAGTTTATATTCTTGTGTACATTTAAAAGAATATTTTAGCACATAACAACCACAATGATATTAGATTTTTTACTTAATGTAAATTTTGATAAGCACTATCTACTTGTAATTGCATATGTAATATTATTTCTTACATGTTCCAACAACTAATACAATTTATAATATGCTCATATGAAATCAAATTATATTTATATACATCTTTACACAATTATAACATTGAATCTTATATCATTTTGAAGTCTCTCTCTCTCTCTCTCTCTCCCTTCCTCCCTCCCTCCTCTCTCTCCTGCCTTCCTTCTTCCATCTTTTTCCTTTGTCTCTCTCTCTCTCTCTCTCTCTCTCTCTCTCTATATATATATATATATATATATATATTTAACTTAAACATATACGTGTATGTATATATTTATCTTATGTAATTCTTTATTTATTATTTTAATGTTTCAGGAGTACCATTTACTTCATCATCGACACCTACAGCAAGATGCTTTCGAAGTTTTTACGATTGGTTTTCCAGTGTCATTGAAATTGTTCCTTTAGCATTGTTGACATCTGGTATATTAAGCGCATATCAGATTGATGAAAAAATTCGTACGTTGTTATTGTTTCTTGGTACAATACCAGTATTTTTTCCACTAGCGATAAAACAGAAGGAAAGCCAAATCAGGAAACTACGTTTCTTGACGAATATTACTGTCGTGCTGCAGATTTTGGCGATAATGATACTCGGCTTAAAAAATGGTAATTACAATGTCATTAGTTTAGTCGCTTCCTATACTTTTGAACGTTTCTTTGTGGAAGAATTTTGTTATCGATACAGTATTCCGTATACCGATCTGATGCAGTATTGCATATGCTTTGTGGAAGTTTTTACGGTATCAACGCTGAAGGAATTATAGAAAAATATGAGACTTTAATTTACCTGTCATCTATTTCAAGCAACTGTTATTAAAAATTTAAGGCTCTTGATTAGTTGTTGTGGCCACATTGTCTTAAACGTGAAGTGAAAATATACAGCTTATTTTCACTTTATGTCTTTTACTGATAACTATTTACTGACTGTCAAAGAGAGATAAGAGTAATTTTAGTTCATTTTTATAAATACTTTAAAGTTATTATATTATTTTGTTTTATCTAAATTCTCTTTACAAATGATATGCAAAAAATTTGTCATTTTTCGCTTATGACGTCACATTTCAATATGACCGTGGCACTGGAATCAGAAGACTTAACAAATTAATTATATTTGATACAAAGAATGTCAATTTTTAAGATAATATAAACAAATCTATGCCTTTTGTTATAATATTAATCTTGCAATTGTTCGATAATAGCTGACACTGTAATACATATAATACATTGAGTTTGGTATCGACTTGTAAATTAACAATATTTAGGGGAGAGTGGATCCATAAATGGATCATGTTCCAAATAGGACTTTTTTAATTTAAATGAATACGATTAACCAGATTTGCATATACTTTTTATAATATAAAGTCCTTATAAGACACCGAAAAAAATGTGATAGCAATTTGATAGTTTTCTGTCAAACATATCATAACATTCATAGAATAGATATAGAATATAGAATATAGAATATAGGCTGTGTTTTCATCGTGCGAAAGTTTTTTAAAAAAAAAATCCTTATATCATTACTTAAAAGGTGTTAAAAATTTGAGAGATAATTGATTTAAAATAATTAAAGAGTGCAATTCAAAAATATCAAGTGTTTTGTGATCACTTTTGCGGTTTATTATAAAATTTGTTACAAAGTTTGAAAGGACCTGTGTTCAAATTGGATAGTACAATATATAACTTATAGGTCTGGTTGTAGTACTAGTAATCGGCCGATCAGATTTAGTCCAAGGAATTAAATCAGTAAATAAAACTAAATATATAATGCTCACTTGTAACTAAACGGTATAAGTGTGACACTAAGGTATATGAGCAATAGCTAGATTACAGTTGTTAAAACATATTTCATATAAAATAAAAACGTACGTTTCGACCAGAACAAATTTCTTAAATTTTTAAATCAATGAAATATTATGAGTCATCAGACTCAGATTAATTGAGTTTTATTAATTTCAATTCTAATAAAAAATATAAACTGTCAGTAATTTTTTTTCTGAATAAAATTGTTATCTTTGACTGTCAAATTGCTCGTTTTTATTCAGTACTAAAAATACATTAAAATATTTTAAAATTTTATTTAAAAGTCCATAAAAATAGAAGTGTCCGATTTAGAATCATTAGAAAAAGCGTTTTTACATTTTCCGTTATAATTCGATACAGGTGAGAGAACAAAAAATTGCCTCAAGCAAAAGTGAGAGAAATTAAATGATCTTTCCAACATTCGATTTTACGATCAGACTTTATTTACGGCTTATAAAAAGCAAAAACTGTAGATAGGTCCGATTTACTCCACTCTCTCTTATATTAAATTTTCATATATATTTTACATGTGTCAGGAAGTACTGCCAATTTTCAAAACAAGATAATTATTACATTCTTTAATACTCTTTTATAGAAGAATTACCTTAAATAATCTAGCTGAATAACTCGAAAATATTTAGACAGCAACGTGTCTATCTTGTTGCTGGCATGTTGCTTGTTAAGTATGCATTGCTAAGTATAGGTTTGTTTTCTGTGGCTGAACTAGTGTATACTTTTGGAACTTAAAGTGAGATAGATATACGTTTGATATTTGTTTAAAGCGAGAAAGAGAGTTCTAGAACAGTCTAGTGCAGGAACAGAAAACAGACCATATGTTGCTATCAGAATTACAGCAACTGAATCCTCATTTGTTGGCAACTTGCTACCAGCAATTTGCCGATAACTTTAAAATCATCATCAACAAAATCGTACTGTTGCCATCATGTAGCCATAATAATATGATGCAGCATCATACAATGCCGTTATATTGTCGCGAGATAATATTGACGCAGCTATCTTGCTGGCAATACATATACACATTGTTATCTGCATGTTGTTACAATGTCGATATATTCGAAATCATGACGTATATTGAAGATAAATCTACGGCAAGTTGCCAGCATCATAAGCAATCATAGATTTGTACGATTTTGTTGAGATACGCTTTGCTATCTGGGGGCTTATTTAGACAGAAGTTGTATGTGTGGAACGATAAAAATCACTTTTTAAAATTTATTTCAAAATTTATATCAAAATGTATTGTGAAGTGAAAACTTATGCAATTTGCGATATGCATTTATATTATATGCGTTTTTTTAATGCCATCTAATGGGAAAAACGCCATGAACTTTTTCCCACACCTAATATGTCTTGATAAAACAATTATATTTTTTGTTTATACATTAATTATCTAATTAATTCATCTCATTTTGTACAGGAAAGTATTAAAGTATGGTTATAAAAATAATTAATAATTTATAAGATATTTAATATTTTATTTTTTAAATATACCAAAATAAAGCGTAAGATATACTGATTTTTTAATAACTGTAATATTTTTATATGCAAAAATAACTAAAAGAATCAATCATATTATGTAAAAAAAAGCCATAATTTTATTTTAAAATGATCTTCGCGTAATTTAAAAAAAACTGATTTTGTTTTTTTTGGACAATTGATTTGCAATTATTTGTTTTTCTCCGGACTATACAACTTTTGTCTGAAACATTTTTACCTATCGTAAGTCTTCGAAATATTTGACTGGACTCTTTAAAATGGGATACTTTGTATATACGGAAACAATAAATTATAAGAAATTATTCAAAACTATTTCAAGGACGAAAATATTTGGCGAGCTGTTTATAGAACTAGAAAATGTATATAAATTCACGCAGACATATTAAAAAGCGAATGTATATTAGTTGTACATGTTCTATTGGATATCAGCTAATCACAATGTTAGAAACAAAAACTCCTTAGATGAAAGTCATCTGTGATTAACAGTGAGCAATTGCAGTACCGCCCCTTAAAAGCTAGTAGCGAATTTGATTGGACGCATTAGTGCACATTACATAATTTACACAAGTTGATGTAAAGATGTATTTAATACAAAAATAGAAACATTAAAGCAACATTCTATAATACATTTTATTTACTTTTTTATGCTATTAGATAAAATATGTATTTTAAAATATTTATATTTTACTTTTACACTTGGGTTAAATCAGCGTACGGTTTTATGTGCGCACTAATGCATCCAATCGAATTCGCTGTAACATTCAGCTCTGATTGAATAGGCTTATTTTTATTTATAAGGGATCTATTCGGTTCAATTTTTCTTGAAATATGTTGTTAAACACAAAGATATAAAAGATAAATACTTTTTTTTTTATAACGGTCTAAACTTAGATTCAAAACAACTCTTTAAAGCTAAAATTTATATTTGATTCAGTTATTAGCGAAACGGTGAGATTTACAAAAAAATGTTTTAGACAAAACTTTTATGATTTTTTAAATATTTATAACAGCGCATTTAGATTTTTCAAAAATATTTAATTTCATTATAATTTAATTATAATATTTAAAAAATACTTCATCTCATTAATTTTGAGGGATTGTTTCATCCATTAAATCCGAGATTAAGCTGATATAAAAAAGTAGAAAATATCTCTTAGAGTTTTGTATTTTGTATTAACAACATATTTCAAAGAGAATCGAATTTCTGTAAGATCTTATTCTGTAACTTTTTGACGACAATTCGATATCGTTATATTGTCATTACACAGCTTTTTCAATATGTAAAATATCTGCGCAACGATATCTAGCTAATAAAATTATCGTTAAAAAATTATAGAATAGGCCTACTGGACAGTTATGATAGGAGCAAGGGTCAAAGCTAACGTTTATATTTCATATTATACTATCAATATTATTAGTAAAACGATGAAATATTTTGGTTTGAATTGGTTCCAAATAATTGTGACAGATCCCTTGTTAATAATATGTAATATACAAAAATTATGTCTTTTTATTATTTTTTTATATTCATTTTGAAATAATAAAGTAATTTTTTAGTAACATTTTGATACATTTTGTACGATATATAATTAAGTCTTAGTAAAAAGATACTAAATTTTCTGGCACAATTAATGTAGCACAAAATAATTCAGAGTGTGTGCTGAATTTACTCAATATTTTTTAATTAATGAATATATTAAAAAAAGACATATTATGAATTGTGCATGGATCCAATTTATACAGTCTTTTTTATTTGTATAAAATTTATGTATATGGCAAAATGATATATTTAATCGCCGGCCTATTTAAATAGTATATATATCTAATAGTTAGATATACAAATAACTATAAGTATGATCTTTTTATAAATAACAATGACTGATATCGATTTCTGATTTTAATATTCAGTATATGAAAAATAAGCAAGTATTTCTTTGGTTTATCACTAAAGTAGACATTTTTTGTCTAACTAGATATTCATCTAAGAAAATCATTTATTCTACAGTAACAATACTATTAAAGTACAATTTTCGACGATTGCTCTAGTTGTAAAAACTTATGTATTGCAATTTATCTGTATATCAAAATATTTTATCTGTCATATTTTGAGATATGTAATTTATGATTATTTTTTCCTGCAAGATTTTGCTACAAATTTATTTATAGAAATGTATAATATCTTTTAAAATATACAATCTTTCTTACAAACTTTATTATATTTATTCAATATAATTTATCATGATTTTAAAAAATTTTCCTGTGTTCGAATTGCCACCCAGGTACTCCCGAGTATCATCCTTGTTTAATGTTTGGTAAACAACAAGGATGGAATGATATCTGAGTGGCATTCGGATAGGAATCTGAACATAGTCATTAAGAATTTTTTATTGATGCCACAAATTACGTTCACATGCAAACAAATTGTCGAGCAACTGTCTTTAATCTAATCGATCTTGTAAAATATTGCAAAAAATTGATGATTTTTCCATGAGACTTATTTGTAAAATAGAATATAGCCGAGATAATTTTAAAAGCAGTTTTTAGATATAAAATGAAGTTTTTAAATATAATTTTGGTGGCTTAACGGTTTCTATACCATTTGGGCTATTCTCTTATCAGACGATCTCTGAGATTAAAATGCACCTTTCCTTTTTAACATTTAAAATATTTGTACAAGATCCTCTTCATTTTGTGTAAGTTCTATTTGTTCTACTACTAATAAGTTTGTTCCAGACTTTAATACTTCTGAAAAATATAAAAATTCACAAAACAATTGTTTTTTTATTTAGTATAATTCGTGAAACTTTTAAGGGAAAGAAAACTTATATGAAATGTTATAATGGATAACTATTTAGTTTAACCCCCCGCACTTCCAAAATCAATGAAATTAGGCTTATGCATTTTTGTATGAAACGAAAGAATGGCAAAAAAAAGCGCGTCACCCTGTGATCCGAGGTATTAAACGTTAAAGTTGATGACCATTGAAGTTAGGAAATCTGTTACTTATTGCGAAATACTGCGATAAAAGGATACATTGTGGTTTCACATAAGTTTCCAAGTTTACACGCAAAGCGAGATTTAATAAAAAAATTGATATTTATAACGTTAGCTTCTTGGAGATGCTAAATAATAGGCCTGTTCTTTTTGACTGAATTTTTGCACCAGTTCATCTTTCTTCCTTTTCTTTTCAGCAGGAAAGAAGAGGAAAAAAAATAAACTGGTGCAAAACTTCAGCCAAAAAGAACAGGCCTATATAATTTGTGTTTTCTCTGCCAAGATCCATGTATCCTATTGCCACTCTTTTTTTCACAAAGATATAATACAAAAATATTAAAATAAATAATCACGAAAGTGATTTAGAATCCTAAATAATATTTAAATGTAAAATAATAAATTATAATATACCATATATAGATATATAATAAAGTTACGATATTTTGCTATATTTTATTAAAACATTAAAATAGTTCATGCTTCTTACAGCTCATCGTACTCTGCTACTGAAAAAATTTCTTTCATATCTACTTATTTACTTATTTAAAACTTCCGAAAATTCAAGTTATTTCGTCTTTATGTCAAATGTGGCTGTAAGTTTCAAAGTCGCATTA
>Ga0157363_1007771_pt1 | contig 10173 bp, 6 predicted proteins | sample AttsexASBM1_FD_111477 | JGI IMG/M metagenome (GOLD analysis project Ga0157363, IMG submission 111477) | Fungus gardens microbial communities from leaf cutter ant in Ribeirão Preto, State of São Paulo, Brazil - Atta sexdens ASBM1 | ecosystem: Host-associated > Fungi > Mycelium > Unclassified ...
AATGTTCCTTCTCGTTCCTGATTTCGAATGGAAAAAATATTATATTACATTTTGTAAATCATAACTTTATTTTTTCCTGAAGAAAGTTTAGGCAAAAGTTATTAAAAACGAAATGTGTAGTTGTGAATGAAGTATTCATTAATATCTCACATATAATTCTATTTTTCGGCTCAAAAACCTCGCGAAAATTTTCCTTACGTGTTGGACACTCATGTCAAAACTCTGACTAATGGAAGTTACAAAAATTAGTTACATGATTGTAACAGGGAGAACAAAATGCTTTATGCAGTAACAAAAAATTTACTCATAACACAGTCAAAAGTAAAGTTAAACTTTTTTATAATTAAAAATGAAAAATCTCATAATCTAGTTATATCTGATGTTTAAAATTAATGGTAAAATTGCGGTGGTATCGCGCTCAAACACCCGCAAGAATTTCCGATGTTCTCTCTTGATTGTAATCCCGCGAGTTTCATTCCTGTTATTTTTGCCCTTCACCAATCGCAACGTTAATGAATCATAATAAAGTCGGCAACGTACAGGCACAATTACGGTTAACAACTCGCGTGCATTTCGCGCATTTCGTTCTGCATTCTATTCGTGTTTGATGTGCACGCGTTGTATGTGCTTATGTGTACGCGCGTGCGGATTTCAGTTTCAATTATTAGTCGGAGCCGTGCGGGCTGATTATCTACCTGCTCACGCAGGTGCATTACGCGAAGGTAAGCTACTCCCGGTGTGGCCCGAAAATTATGTGCCCGCCGAGCTTGTAGCTTCGTATGCGGATTCACCTGCTCGATAATGACTCTATCGAGGCGGTTAGAGGATTCCCGGAGCTGAAGTTATGAGACTTGCCGATTCGACTTTCCGACGCACCTGTTCGTTCTCTGTTCGTTAAGAAGCGCGTTTCTTAGATTTGGGGAATTTGTTAAATTAGAAAATTATGTACTATCAGAACGTATATCTTAATTTGAGTGTTCCGTGAGAAGAAGTCGTCTTTTGTAAAAGCCTTGTACCTACTAATTCAGAACATATCTGTTAGAATTCAAAGGAACAATAACTCAGTCCTTTGAATTAAATAAAATTAAATAAATTTTGTTATTTTTAATTTTCATATGTATATTAAAATATAAATCAATTCATCTCTGGGGTTAATTTCTAAATTTCAAGTAAATATCTTCAAAATTAAATATTAACGTATATCTAGTATATTCAGTAAAGAATAAATTAAATTTAGATTAAGTATAACATATTTTCTTGAGCTAAATTGTTTAATTCTATTGTTTTTTAGTCTGTTTATTTTTTAAATTAATGATTTATTGAGTAGGGGCAGTATGTGTAGCGATTTATAAAAATGATGAAAACTAAAATTGGATATAATTTGATATTATGAATTTAACAGAAATCTGTAAAAGAAAATACCGTATGTATTACATGTATGTATTACAAATTTCTAATTGACTTATAATTATTACAATTAAATTTGAATAGAATGCAAAATGGGTGTATCAGTAAAACATATTAGATGACTTGATTTGCTAATATAATTGATTTATATCGTCTTGAAAGAAAGTTACAACACAATTCCACTTTACTATCGAAAAATTTATTACTCTTTCTCTTATATTTCTCTGTTTTCTTTACTGTTTAAAACTAATTCAAAGTTTTTTATTCCGTAACTTGGTCGTAGTCTCGCATTATCTCTTAGGAATTTTCGCGAACACGCTTTATTCGGTCGCGCCTAAAAATTGGCGAGAAAACTTCTCGCCAAGGAGCGGCCGCCTCCTCATTAGCAGTGCGGCGCGAGCGGCATGAAATTCAATTGAGGAAGTGCCGTCGCTGTCGGAATTTCCCGAGTGATTACCTTAAAAAAGTCAGGAGCCACTCGAGCTATCATTTCGCGAGAGTGTGGCGGACCGAAGCGAAGTGACAGCATAGCAGTCCGCACGCGAAGGAGGATGCACCTCGATGGGAGCGGTGGTGCCAGTGGGATGATGAAGGAAAGGAAGCTCTGGAGGAAATTGAAAAATCCGGGTAAAAAGGACGCGGGCGGGCGTGCGGACTGCGGAGTATTTAATTTAACTTTTTCCTCGTTTTAGCTGCATTTCCAATTTTCCCTCGTCTCGCGGCGGGCCGTAGGTTAAGCTGCGGCTGAGGCGTCGCGACGCTGACGTTCTAGAAAGAGAGAAAAAGAGAAGGCGCTCATCCGCAAGCGGGAGAACGATACCGGGTATCTGGCGAGTTAGTTATTTTCCCGAGTGAGTGTACGGGGTGGGAAAAAATTGAAGTAGGTTATACAAAGGAGGATAAATTCCTCGGTCGAGCGAGCGCCGAGCTGAAGTTACTTTAATCTTAAGCGGCTAATGTGCACCGTGAATAACTTCATTGACTCGTGTATTTCGGATATTCGCTATCTCCAATTTTGACTGAAAATTGGATCTTCTCTCTCCCCTCTCTATTCAAAATAAAGCGAATTCGGTGATGCGTTTTGGAAGAGAAGCATACTTACGAAAGCGAGTGGTAAGTACAAAAATCGACAAATTGAAGAGTTAATAAAGCATGAAGAGAGAAAGAGAGAAAAAATGGAGAAATATTAGATCCGAAAGAAGATATAAAGTCAGAGAGTAAGAGGGGTGTACAAATTAATTAACTAATATAATAATTTAACTCTTTGCTAACAATGTTGGATTTTAAAGGGAAATTCACAGACCATTTTTTGAAGTATAAAATAAATAAGATACAATCCAATTCTGTGACAATAAAAATTCGTTAAAGCTTTTTCAAGCATTTAAAAATTTTTCAGATTTCTATATAGTTTGGAACAAAATAAAAATCACCGATGTGAACTTAGCGCTCAATTTTATCAAAAATAAAAATGATCAACGTTTCCGTTTGCACACGAAGATTAAAAATTTCACATTGCTGATGGAGGATTAATGATTAGTACATTACATTCAGCACATTACATAATTTACAAACCTAGCTGATGTTGAGTTAATGTTTATAAGTTATGTAATGTGCTGACTAATCATCAAATTATATCGTATTAATCAATTAATTTGCGCATTTCTTGCACTAACTTCCATCGATCTCTTTTCAAGTACATTTTGTTTTAAAGGAATAAAATTTATTCCGCTTTATAAAATCTTTTATTTTTTCAAACACACATTTGAAGAGGTGTATAAAATATGAAAAAGAATATTTGTATATAGTCTTTCCAAGATTTTTCTACGAAGTGGTTTGAAATTCGTGACCGCAATGTTGTACTCGCGCGGTGCAGCTACCACCGGCAAAAACTTTCCGAAACTCAATACGAGCGAACTTTACCCATAAATTCCATATTAATCTACCGTAAACTATAGGTGGAAGTATTATGTGCTATGATGGTCTCTCGTTTAACGAATCCTCTCTGTCGTGCGATGGAACGACATAAATATAATTGAGTCCACTCTGCAACTCTGTCGACTAACGATATTGGCCATATGCCGTGTGCAAATTTATCCGTTATGTGTAGTTAAATTATAAATTAGTTTTCGAACAATCAGCTACTCTTATCTAATCTCGTTTATATTAAATCTTACTATTGTATATATTAATATTGCATATCTACAAACATTTGTGAAATAATTTTTTCATCATTGCAAAGAAAAGTGCGGTTTCTCGATATCATCAATGTTTTTGTTTAAATTTTAATTTATTTTAAATTTTTGGTGAATTAAAATAACATCTTTTTGCTATGAATATTCTAAAGATGTTCAGTCAATCAAATTTATGCAAATCTTTTTTTTCGTACAATACGAATTTTATTTTAATTATCAAATCTTTATCTGTGTACATTTATCTCCGCGATATTCGCTTCTTTTTTTTCTTTGTCGTTTAAGTGTGCTGTCTCTCGACACATTGAATCTACCGTCTAACTATTTGCGAACGTTTTAATTCTTCGTTATATTGTGTTACTAATTTTCCGCTCATCTTATCTGCTGTACATTTTAAGTATATTTTTGTCCTTTTTCATATATTTTTAATTCTTTATTCCCTTATATTTTTAATTCTTTATTACATTGTGATCTACTGCGTGAAATGCATTTCTAATTTTTCGTTCATCTTTTCCAATGCCTTTTCCAATTTCATCATCCAAATTGCACTAGTTTTTATATTAAAAAACTTTGCGCGAGTTCCGTAAATGTGGTGTGCGACTTTTACTAAATGTTTTAGTAAAAGCGTCCTTGAAGGTTTTAAAAGCGTGACTCTTCCTTCGCAAGGATTCATATACCGAGCGTACACGCTACATAATCATCTCGCGCGTAACAATTTGTGCGTTGAATACCGAGAGGGTCGTCTCGTCGGAGATGATGCAAATGAGGCATCTGTAAGTGAGTACCACGTATTGCAGAGACTCGACGTGCCTCGCGAGAACGAGAAATGTATGTACATGGGGGTGGTGGGACTGGATGGAAAATGCCGCGAAACCGGATACGACAGACGGAGGCAGAGCGCCGTGAAATGGAAGCCCGAGCTCAGACACATCATCAATATATGGCGGGAGCTGTCAGTCTGGGGGCCCTTAAACTATGAACAGCACTCTCCCTTTGGAACCGATCCCTCGGGGACCGTCGATATTCCGGATAAAATCCCCTGCTGACGCCGCGCGCATTTTCGGCTCACTTAATGCATCACTTTGTCAATGAGAGAATCTGCTCCACTGATGTCACTGTGATTTTCGATCATTCGATCGGTGAGTAAGCCTGTGTCATGCAAAAAGCAAAATGCTTTATGATGGATCATCCCACAGAGAAGCGAATTAAAGCTACCTATAGCAAATGAAATTTTTGTCGCATGCAGTCTTGCGCAATCTGTCACATGCAGCATTGAGACTTAAAATAGAATACCCAACAATGTAACATATATTGTATATGACAGTTATATTATTGAGGTTCGATTTTTCACTTTCTGATTAAGTTATGGTTAGACTAATGCAATATAATTTAATTTTAATCTTTTTTCAGTTCTGAAAATTGGAAAAAGATAAAGAGTAAATTGAACTGAGATTAAAATTAATCTACATTGATAGGAACGGACATAAATCTCACGGATGGTTTCGTAACTTTTAAAATTACTATTACAATATCTTAAGCTAGAAAAACATAATTTTTATCTTATTGTCAAATTGAAGTCAAATCTAAATCACAAATTAACCAGAAAATGAGAAACTCGAGCGGGAAATTATAACTAACACTTATGTTACTGTTAGTTAATGTTTGTTGAGTTATTTAAATGCAAATATTATGAATATTACTACTGTTAGAAAAATTTCTTAGTTGATATAAATATGATACTAAAATAAGAAATTATATTATCTCTAATAAAGATTATATTTGATATTATATGACGGACTGAGAGTCATAAGATCGCATTTAACAAACATAAACGCAATTTGCGAATATGAGCCAATGAGTTTTGTGATAAAGACGCACTCCCACAGGAAATGAAGACACGTATGAGAAAAATGACGCAATTATTGCATCTTGGCGAGTTCAAAGACAAGCCGAAAAAGACTCTCGGGAACGAAAGGTGTTACGAAGATGATGAATGCGGTTGTGAAGAACAAGTCGCGTATGACAACCCATATGGAGCGCTTGTAGGTACCTTGCATTTGCGGTTTAAGATAGCGGGAGGCAAGATCAAAAGCCTCTATTACGGCGAGAACGCGAGCGAAAAGGAAGAGATTACGTATAGTAAAATGCGTGCGTTGCGTCTCCTCTAGCTGGTTTTTTTTCCGAAATTGCTCATTCGCGCTGGCGTCGAGGATAAATGAAATTTTCCGTAAATAAACCGACGATGAGCTGAGCGTTTATTCGCGACGACGACGATGTACCGCGAGATTCGCCAACAAGATCAGTTTATCAACGAAAATGCAGTGAATATTGAAATCTTTATGACACGTACTTTTCCACGTAACAAAAATTAATGTAAAACAGTAAATAAATTCGTATCGGATTCAAATTATAAGAATTGACATTTATATTTGAAATAAGAATATAAACAAAATTATCTTGTTATCATGAATTTAATTGAAATTTAATTTAAATTGTATTTAACATTAAATTCTTATTTTAAAATTCATTTTCTTTGAATGACATTTTGCTCCATTCAGATTTTTTCCGTACACATGCTCTTCTTCACAGCTTTGACTTCGTTATTCTTACTTTTCTTTTCATATCGGTCTTCTCCGCGAGTCGGACAAGACTTTCTCTCTTTTCTGGTGATATTTACGAGTCTCGCTCGATTTAATCACGATTTATGAGCGCGATTCGGCTGATCTACGCGGTCGCGCGAATCGTTGAGTCACCGAACGACAACGACGATGATGACGATGTAGAGGTACCGCTTTTCCTCGCCCACTCTTTTTGCCAGAATCCCGAAACAGGCGGGCACCTTTCGTCGAAGCCTTTTTGTTTCGACCGCCGTGAAGTCGATCACTAGCCCCCGTTCCTCGAAATCACGATCCTCTCCGTGTAATCGAGGACGATCATTAATCATTGGTGCATCAGGTGTCTATCGATGATTGACGCGCTAGTAAAACGGCGTCCATGTAAAATAATTAATTCGCTATTACGTTGAGATTTTTGCCCCGGCCAAACGATGTTGAAATATATCCTGCTGCTGAGAAGCACGGCTCTTTTGTGGTATCTCCCGTGTAATGTAGATTAAGAGATAGATAGACGATTATCGGCAATTTAGTCGAACAAACTTTTATTTTAAAAAATTATTTAAGATAAAAAGGAATTTAATTTGATTTCTATATTGCGGAGTATTCTTACAGTTCTTCAATTTAATCTAACTGCCTCGGCTATCAATATAAATTACGGCTAATATTATAAATTGCTTTGTTCCACATGAATTTGTTAACCACAGTTCATTCAGTTCTTTCAATGAATATAATATCGTAATCAGTATCCTGTGTATGGAAGATAACAGCTATGAGAGATTTTAAAGGTGGATTACAAAATTGCGACATCGATTTGCCAAGCGGAAGACAATAATCTCGCAGGAAATCGCCGATCGAGATGATTTGAAATTCTCCGCGCTTCTTTGTCTGTATACGGAAGTTTCTTATTGTAGCGAGATACAGGAGCTGCTATATAAAATATCGAGATTGAGAGTCTCATCAAGCGCGAAGGCGAGATGGGAGAGTGGTGCGCGCTGTAATTCATAGTCGGCCAGACGAGTAGCTTGTTACAACGAGAGAAGCAGTCGTGCGCTCCTCTCTCGATAATCTTTAATAGTGAAACAGTCCGCGAAAGGAACTTTGCTCCCTGCCGGATGAATCGTCTTGGAAAGGAGCTCGTGCAAATTAACGACGAATGATAATCGCGAATGGACAGCTGGCTCTGCTTCGATCTCGCCGTATATAAAAAAAATCATCTCCGATGGAGGAGGAGGCGGGACTGGCGCTTTCTATTAAGATCCCTTATTAAAATTATTAATGAATCGCAACTGCTCGCGACGATGGCTCATCAACCTGAGAGTAGACGTCGCGTCACTTCGCTCGAGAGAGAATGTTTCGCGACGAAAGAAATAAAGTGACGTCGATAAGAGAGTAATAAGAATCGAGGAAAATGCCGAGAAGACGAGGCTCATCTTCTTGAAAATTAAAGTGAAACGATATTGAGCGAAAATGTAAATACGCGAGAATGCGGTTATCGATAAGAATGCAGATATTTAATAAGCTCTTGGAGAGGCTTGGGGAAAGGCAATTATGATGCAAAATAGGATATAACTTTTGGCCAAAGGCGCATTTGTTATCATTTTCTTGATTATACATAAAAGTGGGATTATAATAATTATGCAGATGTTTTATATCCTATGTTTATTTGGAAGTAACAAGGTTGAGGATGACCGCCACTGTTTGTTACGACGTGTAACGCCTTCGGGCGATGTAATTATGATTACCTTCGCATCGAATCTCGTTTAGTGAAGTGAGCGTAGTATAGTGTTCTCGACGTGTATCATTGTTGGAAAACAAGATTTGATTTGAAGCAACAATTTCGAGCCTGAGATGTAAATGTTCAAACACGTTCGGCTTCCTAATCTTAATCCGTGGCCGTTCCTTAACGAGCCGGCTTTCTTTCGACCGTTTTATAATCGACCATGAAATTACGGGACCCAGGACGATAAAACATATGTCTTTTTTTCCCCGAGGACAGATGGACGAGAAATGAACTTGTGTTTGACCTAAACTAGATTTTATACCTGCTTTGATCTCATCAAACACATATGCACATGCATACAAGTTGTTCAAAAATTTAAATTAGGTACTGGTATAACAATTTGTATAAACACATATATTTATAATATTTTTAGTATCTATATACGTTAAAGAGTATTATATTGAAATGTACAGAGATCTGTCTCTCTCTTTCTCTATTTCTTATTAATTTTGATTTTTTTAAATTTAAACTCACTAGCTTATTCTCTTTTGATGTCCAAATTTATAAATATTATATTGATTAATGACAAATAGTAACTTTTATAAGAAAATGCTTTTAATGTTTAAGGTTTAATTATACGTTTGAACAAAAAAATTGATGTACCAACATGAGATTAGCCTGTTTAATTTTACGGTCGATCTTTCATAATCGGAAGAACAAGAGGATGTTGTAGATCATTCTCGCGGAGTAGTCTACTAATCGACTCCATGTATTTAAGCGTGTGTGTCATCGTGCGAAGGAAGAGAAAGAGTAAACGGCGCTGGTAATGTATGCATGATCGCCGCAGGAGATCGCCTTAATGCCTTGGTCAAGTTACTACCCACTCGCATAAGACACCACGGTTATTCGAGTATCATAACTCTTCTCTCTAACCTGTCCGCTATGTAATTACCGACCTTCGATGGAGTTTCTCTGGGTGGATCCCGAAGAAGAGTAGCTTAAATTGCATCCCGATGGCAATGGCGTGTGAAAAACAAACACACATCAGAGGTGACGATTATATGTCTTTAAAAGGCATAAAAAATTTAAGTGAATTAGATAATTAGAACGACTTGATTTTTATGATAAATGAAATGAAATGTTGAGACGTAGTTGAAATCACATGTCTTTCGCACATATAAGCGTTTTTTAATTATTATTTTAATATTGTTAATCATCTGAACTCTCTTCAAAAACCTACAAGAACTTTTATACTCTTGCAAAGGAAACTAGAATTGTAATCAAAAAACTCTTGAGAACTAACATTAGGGTGCTAACTTTACATGTCTTAACTCATGTCAGTTTTTGTAAGAATCTCGTAGATTAGGGATTTATTAGGGATTTATTAGAGAAAATTGTAGAACCGAGAATCAGTATAGGATTTTCCAATCTAAGAACTAAGTTTGATAAGTCAGATCTATAAAAGAAGAAATTTGTGGTATCAAGGATAAGCTCTAGTGAAGGCGTGGCCAGATATCGAACGAAAGATTTATAGATCAAAAGATTATGATATGAGACTAGATTCGTAGAATCAAAGATCAATATAGCCTCCGTATCTAAAAAAGGAAAGATTTGTGAAATCTTATTTATGAAATCGATAATTCAACAGTCTTTAGAAGATTTATAGGAACTTACACTATACTATTCTTTCTTACTAGTCTTTCTTTATATAATCCATATCACAAGATTAAATATTTTATAAACTTTGAAATTATCGACAGTTTTTTTGTTATATTTTTTAACAATTTTGTTAATTTTTATCATCATGTAAATATTCAAAAGTTCAATACGGATAAGTATATTACATGTAAAATGGACCTATTTTTATAAAATTCGCAAATATCATTAAGCTAAATCAAATAAAGTAAATAATTATATTTTTGATCGAAATAGATCTTGCTTGTAATATTTATGTAATGACATATATATATATATATAAAGCAAATGTATTTTTCAGTTCTACAAATTGCGTATCGATTTGATTTGTCGAATTTGAAATGCAATTCATAAATTGAAGTTGGAAATAATATCACAAATTACATTGATTACATTGATAGCTAATTTAATAATGATAAGCATCTTAAAAACCTGTAAATAATTAATTTGAAAAATATGATATCACTTCAGTTAAATATTATAATAGCTTAATATCATTATAAGCTATTAGTCTGATAAACATTAACGGGAAAGAAATAATGGAACA
>Ga0157363_1007772_pt1 | contig 10171 bp, 11 predicted proteins | sample AttsexASBM1_FD_111477 | JGI IMG/M metagenome (GOLD analysis project Ga0157363, IMG submission 111477) | Fungus gardens microbial communities from leaf cutter ant in Ribeirão Preto, State of São Paulo, Brazil - Atta sexdens ASBM1 | ecosystem: Host-associated > Fungi > Mycelium > Unclassified ...
AGGACAATAAGAGCTATACCACTGAAACTCTGAGCATCTTCTATACTGTCTTCTTGTATATAAGACTAGTAGTTATATTATAATTTTCTAGTCTGATAATTGATGAAGATAACATACAAGAGCCATCATGTAAAGATACAAGCTATTGAGAGTATTTATACTATGTAGCTCCTCAAGTAAAGGATAATTCTTATTGAACTCAATCTCCAGTGTTCAATAATGATACACCAATTAGTACTCACTTCCATCTTGGACTTCTTCCTTTCATTGGAAATTGTAATTATACAACAGACAGATGGTGCAGCATATAAGCTGAAGCTAAGGTCATTTTACAAGTCTGTACATTTCTGAGTCCATCTTGTAGACTTTCACCTCTGGTATGAACTACACCTGACAGTATTATCAGACTCCCAAGTCTGCTGTTGCTTCTGAGCAGTTCTGTCTGCTAAATTCTTTGTTGTAGTCTTGCCTGCAAAACAATACTCTCATACTTCAAGTCCAAATAGCTTCTTCTTACTGTAACTCTTCAATGTCAACTCCAGTCCCACTACTTGGAACACCCTTCAATACTATTTTGCATTTCAGCAATAATCTCACATATCTACCAAATACTCCATGACATTCAAGATATATTTACCAAAGAGTCCAATCATCTCTAAGGTCTCTCCCTTATACTATTCAACCTGGCCAGACAGTTTTGCCTGTCCCTGGCCCAAGTATTGTCACTGTGGACAATGATCCTAATTAGGAGGATACTCCTGCTACTAATCCTATTACTAATCTAACATTTAATAGACCTACTTCTTCTACTTGCTTATAGTCAAAACTTTGTTAGAGCAATAAACAGTTAGCTGACATACTTGATCAACTTATAAACATTCTTAATTCTAATCAGACTCCTGGTCCTAATACTAATTCAAGGAGAACTAAAGCCTGCATCTCTGATGCCTTTAGTAGTACTGAGCCTAACAAGTTTAATAATTTCTTATTCCAATATTGTTTCTACTTCTATGCTAATCTTGTACAATTTGACATGCACATTGTGAAAATCAACTTTATAATGATCTACCTCACTAGAGTAGCCCAGAACTAGTTTGAGGTGTGTCTTAATTAGAAAGACCAGGACATTCTGCAAGACTAGCTTTTTAATTGGAACCTTTTTGTTGATGAGCTACATTGACATTTTGATCTTTCAGACCTCATTGGTAAAGTGGCCAACATACTAGACAATCTCCACATAAAGCCTGGTGACAAAATCTCCACTTACAATGTGGATTTCATATGTTATGCTTCCCAATTAGATTAGAGGAATAATGTTCTATGCTACTACTATTACCAGGAGCTACTCAATTGGATCCAGAATTCCATCTCTATCTAGGAACAAGGAAAACCCATCTCATTCCAGAATATGTACACTTTGGCAATAACTATTGATCATTGCTACTAGGAATGTAACTGCAAATGCCACTGTGCAAGGCAGGTGGAAAAAGAGGCCCTCAAGTTTTACTCCTAGAAGCAGGAGAAAGCTTTTATCTCTAGTCATGCCATAGTCTCTCAGAATAAGATAAATCCACTTCTGGTAGTCTCATCCACCAAGATATTCTCCTCCAAACTATCTCCATCTCCCACTCCCAAGAGATATTCAAACTCTCTGTAGGTAAATCTATCTTCCAAGCTAGCTAACAATGGCAAGTTGACTAGTGATGAGCACAAAAAGTACCTTGAAAATAATCTGTGCCTCTATTGTGGTATAGGAGACTACAAGTTGGACTCCTGCCCCAAGAAGCAGACCATGGTCACTCCCAAAAGCTACAGTGCTTCAGCAACTGCTTCTAAGAAATCCTTAGAAAAATAGAGAGTGATCCCCAGAACTCTACACAAACTAAGGGCCATGTTGAACTTCCCTATGCAGTAACAAGTCTTATCCAACTCAACACATCCACATTTTCTAATTCTTATTCACTCTTTGTTTCCCTCACCTCTCTCTTGATTCTTAGTCAGGATTACAATAAAATCTTTTTCCAAGCTCTCATCAACTCTAGATCTACTCATTGTTTTGTAGACTTGAAATTTGTGAATATTCACCATCTGAGGACATCCACAACTTCTCCAGTTGCTCCCTGCTTATTTGATGGTTCATCAAACAGCACTATCTCTGAAATTGCTAACTTGCCCATAATTTTCCCCACCAGTGATTATATAACTCTGGACTTCTATGTTACTCTGCTTGATTCTTCCTGCTCTTTGGTCCTTGGATACAACTAGCTTGCCCAACACAATCCACTGATTAACTAGGCAAACAGATTGATAAACTTCTGTCCATCTTGGTGGGAAAATCTTGCTTCCTCTTGTATTATGGCCAACACATCATTAGCATCTCCATTATCTCTTGACATCTCTCTGCAATCATCAGATTCCACAGTTTCCATACCTACATCTGAGACCTCTGTGTCTATCTCTGAGCAATCCAATATTGCTATCATTGGTACTGTGGCATTCTTGCAAGCATCAAAACTTCTGGGCTCTAATAATTTCAAACTCTGTCTTTGCTCTTTGAACATTCAGATCAACTCTGCAAAACTTACAGAAGCCCCTGACCTTTCTAATATCCCCTCCAAATATTATGAATTTGCTGACATTTTCAGCAAAACAAAAGCTGATGTTCTTACTTCTCATTGTTCTTATAACCTCCAAATCAATCTGGAAGAAGGTGCTCAACCTCCAGTTGGTCCTATATACTCTCTTTCAACATCTGAACAAGAAGCTCTCAAGAAGTTCATTGAGAAAAACCTCAATATGGATTTCATCCAACCAATCTCTTCTCCACATAGTGCACTAGTCTTATTCATCAAAAAAAAAGATGGTTCACTATGTCTCTGTATTGATTTCTGTAGTCTTAACCACATTTCCAAAAAGAATTGCTATCCACTTCTACTCATTTCCAATTTACTTGTTACAACCTTAGACTAAGCTCAGATTGCAACTTAGACAAAGACTTGGGAATAGAATAGGGGAGGATGCAATTGGTAAAGCATAAAGATACAAGAGTATATCTATGCTATGTATATAAAAATACAATGAGGAGATGGTCTACAATATAAAGGTAACTAAGATATAAAACATGAAAGAAGAGCAAGAATATAGCACCTACTACATGAGGTGCTGACTGAGACTATTTCAGTGCAGCTGATCATGTCATCATCACCCTATATCCTAATCCATACTGAAGACATGAGGTATCAATTGTAACAATATCCTCTTTTCAGATTTCATGTCCTCATAAATTAAATTAGTACTTCAAGTTCTCCAACAATATGAGTCACCACAATCTTTTTAGTGGGACCAATGATTGCCTGTCCTCAATTGTTGATAGTAATGAAGTATGGCTCATGTGGAGAACCTTCTTAATACATGAATATTGGGTATCCATTTCGTAAAGTCTCTGTGTTGTGCTTTTCATCCACAAATGCTACTGCTACTTCTTTTCAGAACTCTGGATCTTGTTCTCCTCTTGAACAAAGTGATTGGTAATGAGGTGGTGGTTTGAATATCCTTATTTGTATTGGAGAATGGATAAATTTTATATACTATTCCAAGTTCTTGATTTCTTCATATATGAAGCTTGACTTGGTTGTCTTGGATGTTGTTGTTGTTACTTTATATGGCTTGATTAATAATCCTTCTTTATCTTCTACTCTTCCTCTATTTAACTCTTTCTTCTATTCCATATCTTTGTATAGCTCTTATATTTCTTGAATGTTGTCATCCACATATTGATCTCCCTATCCTCTATATTCATTTAATTCATCGGCTAACATCTGTTGAACATAATATGCTCAATCTTCCATATTGCTTTGAATCAGATATTATATGTCTTCTGATATTCCTAGGATATTTGTCACATTCATTGTTTGGTTATTGACACTTGCTTTCAGAATTGTGCCTTTTATCTCTGTAATCATTATGTTTGTCTCTTCCACTATCTTCATCATGTCCTGTACTTGTTTTTGCATATCTATCATTGCTTTCAATCCTTTCAACATCTTGTGGTATAATTTAGTCTAATCATCATGTTTCTTTTTAAATAGTTTTACCTTATCCATGTTGTTGAGTTTCCTGGTTACATATGGGTTGAGAGAAGTTGGCACCATAATGTAGTTATTAGTGAATTGAGAAGACATTTGTGATATCAAGTGATGTTATGAACTGTCAAAATGAAGTTTTACCCCCCTTCTTTATAGGTTTCAACTCAAAATCCTTATCCAATAGTCTTCAATCGCTGCTTTTGCATAAGGCAACCCCATTTCCACAATTTATTAGTTATGTTCATTTCCATAATCCTTCCAATGTACTAAGTATTGTGTCCTCTATCCTTATTTCTAATGCTTTCTAACTTCTTCAACTTCATATTCCTCTTCTTCATTAATAATCATGAGTGAAGGTGCCAGTTCCATGTGTTGTTCTTTGAACTGTGGTTCTCTGTACCTTGTCAGCAAGTCTTCATTGAACATATTATGAATCATCCATTCTTCTGGAAGTTCAATCTGAAATGCTCCTTGACCAATATCCTTTGAGATCCTAAAAGGTCTGTATCTTTTTTAGTCTAGCTTCTTCAAAAGTCTGTTTGAATGGATATTCTTGCTTTCTAACCACATATTATCTCCAACCTTCAACACTTGAGGGTTCTTTCGTTTCTTGTGCTATTTCTATTGACTTTATAGCTTCTTTCCAACTTCTTTGTAATCCCATGAGGAATTCTTCTAGTTTTGGGAACTCCATTTGTACTATAAGGTTGTCTTTCCATGGGTGTCTTCCAAAATTAAGCACAAATGGTATCTGTTCCATTGCCACATGTTTTTTGTTGTTGTATTGAAGTTCTACAGCTGCTAGCCATTCTGTCTAATTATCTTGTTGATAATTGACATAATGCCATAAAAAGGTCTTTACTTCTTGATTAATTCTATCTGTTTGTCTATCTGTCTGAGGATGGTATACTATTGATAATTGTCTTGTAATTCCCAATGCTTTTGTAAATTCCTATATAAATCTTGATGCAAATTGTAGTCCTCTGTTACTTAGAATCTTCCTTGGTACTCCATATATTTTTCATATTTCATCTGGATAGATTTTTGTGATTTCTTCTGAGGAAATGTTTGTCATTGTCATCTTTAACCTGATTATCTTGGTAAATCTGTCCACAATAACCATAATAGTGTCTCTTCTGTTTGACTTTGGTAATAGACCAATGATATCAATACTGATTTCTTACCAAGGTCCTTGTGGTATTTCCAATGGGTATAATTCTCCTGTTTTCTGATGTTGTACTTTGTTTTGCTGGCATTTAAAGCATTCTTGAATATATATTTTTATGTTTTCCTTGATTCCTGGCCACCAGTAGTTCTATTTGACCAACTTCAACATTCTTGTTTGTCCTGGATGACCAATATCTGCAAGATTGTAGTTTTCTTATAACACTTGTTCTCAAATCTTCTTGTTATTGGAAATGTAGATCTGTCCATCTATATAGACTATTCTATTGTCCTCTCAAGCTTGTCTGTCTTCTTTCTTCAATTCCTATATTATTTCTTACTCTTTTACTCTGTTTTATTGTATTTTCTTCAATAGATCTGTCTTTTCTATTATGCTGTTTCTTTTTAACATTGTAATTTCTGCCATTGTTCTTCTGCTCCATAGTTCCTCCTTGAGTAGTTGTACATCTTTGTTGTCATCCTGAGTATTCACTTGATTTTTTTCTTGATAAGATGTCTGCCTTTGTGTTGGTTTTTCCCAGTATATATTGCAACATGAAATCATAGTCTTGTAACTTCAGATACTATCTCACTTGTCTTCCATTTAACTTTTGAGGCTCTCTGAAGTATTTGAGATTTTCATGATCCGTCCAGACCTTGAACTTTTCTGTGACATTTAATAGGTATTGTTTTCACTTGGTTAAAGCTTCCACAATAGCTAGTAATTCCTTGTTATATATCTTGTAGTTTCTTTTTGCTATTTACATCATCCTGGATAAAAATGCTATTGGTTTCTATTTTCCTTTCTGTTCCTATGATAGTACTCCTCCTATAACATGTCTTGAGGTATCCATTTCTATCCTGAATTTACCTTCCCTTTTTAAAAGGGAAATTATAGGTTGACTTGTTATCTTTTCTTTTAATTTCTTGAATGCCTGTTGGTGTTCCTCTATTCATGCCCTTTCTTTCTTTCCTTTCAACTTGTTCAATTGTTTTACCATATAACTGAAGCTCTAGATGAAGCTCCTGTGGAAATTTGCAAATTCTAGGAAGCTTTCTACTTCTTTGACCTTTTTTGATGTTTTCTATTCTTTGACTGCCTTGACTTTGTCTTATTCTATCTGGACTTGTCCTTTTCCAATGACTACTCTAAATATTGGAATTTCCTCTATGTTAAAGTCACATTTGGATTGTTTGAAATATAAATTGTGTTTCTTCACAATCTTCAAAAATTGGATTGTTCTTTCTTCTAATTCTTTCATTGTTTTGGCCAGTATTACAAAATTGTCTATGTAACTTGCTAATCCTCCTTTGTGGAGCAACTCCCTGAATATGCTGTTCATCATCCTTTGTAACATTCTCAGTGAGTTGTATAGTCCAAAATACATGATCTGTGGCTCGAATAATCCTTTATTTGTTAGGAAAGCTGCTTTCTATTTGTCATCTTCTTTTATCTGTACATTGTTGTATCCCTAAATAAGATTGAGTTTGTTAAAGTACTTTGCTTCCTTCAGTTTGTTGATAACTTCTCCTATTAGTGGTGTCTTGTTCTTGATAGTAACCTGATTAAGCTTCCTATAATCTTGAACCAGCTATAATAAACTATCCTTCTTCAGGATATAAAAACATGGTGTCACATATCTTGATTTCAATTTCACTATCAACCCAGCTTTTAGTTGTTCATCCAACCACTGATTAAGAGTTTCTTCTTCCTTTAATGTCACTGTGTAGGCCTTTGTGTTCAGTTCCCTAGATGCTTCTTCTGTGAGGTTTATTTCATAATCCTATTTCCATCATTCTAACAGTTTTTCAAATTTTATTTTGTTAAACAAATGGGTGAATGGTCAAATATAGTCTAGCAAATCTTCTGGATTTGTTGCATTGGGTTTCTTTCCAATTTCTCTATTGTCCTATTCTTTGTTTTCTGTAACCTATGTTCTTCTAGTTTTGAACTCTATATCCTGGTGTTTTATCTTGTAAGATTCTAGGCATCTTGTAAACCATATTATTCCATTTTTCCAGTTAACCTCTGGATTATGCTTAACCAGCCAATCATGTTCCAGAAACATGTCTATTCCATTTAAATCCATTATTGCAGCCTCTAGCTGCTTCTTGTATCTATTTATTTTGATTTCTAAGAGTGCCACCCTTGTTACTTCATCATTCTTTGTTCTGTCTGCATTGAAAACTTTGAATGAGAAGTTGATTAGTTTCATTTGAATTCTCTTGTCCTTAACCAACTGTTTGTTAATTTCCATATATGTGTATCCTGAGTCAACTAATGCTTTGACTTTCTGAGGTTTTTTCTATTCTTTGTCTTGATGTTTGCTCATATGTTTAATTCTTTCTCAGAATTACTCCATTGGTTAGGAATAATATATTTATTCTGAGATTTTACAGAGATCTCTTATACTGTGCCTACTTGAGATCTTCACCAAAATTTTTCTTTTTATCTTTTTTGTTTTCTTTATCATCCAATTCTTCTTAAATCTTTTGCTTCTTCATCAACTGCTTTTCTTTACAGTTTTTCACAATATGTCCTTCTTTGTTGTATTTGAAACATTTCCTTGTTTCTTTCTCTTTCTTTTTCCAACATTCCTTAGTTATATAGCTATATTTGTTGTAGTTGAAGCACTTTGGCTTCCCATCTTTGAAGTTATCATTAGACTTCCTTATATCCATAGGTTGTCCTCTTCCTCTGTATATTGTTCCTATTTCTATCTTATAGTCGTGTTGTCCTTTTATAGACTCATATCTCTGTTCTACTGAGGTAATTGTTACCTTCCACTCTTTGAATGTCTCTGGTGCTGCAATGGATGAATATCCCAGTATCATCTTGATAATATCATGTCATATGTTCTTCTTTAGTAAAAATATTATATGTAATTTGTCTGTATCTACCTTTATAGCTAAGGCCTCGAACTTTATTATGAAGTTTGCTGTATTCTGCTTTCCTTATTTGAAATATTCAATCTTCCACTTGGCATCTGCTGTTTTTATTTTGTCACTGAATGTAGTTTTGATTTCCTTGACAAATTCGTCCCAATTCTGGGTTCTTAGTTCTTCATCTAGCTCATTGAGCTTTCTCTGTGCATATATACTTGCTACATCTCCTCTGAGACATGTAAGGATTGCTGTGATTCTATTGTCAGTCTTTATAACCCTGTTACTCTTGAGGAATATCCTAATCCCTCTCCACCAGTCTTCAAATTTTGTTCATTCTCCATCAAACTATTCTGGATCCAGAACTATACCTTTAGACATTACAGCCTATATGTTCTTGTTTGCTAGTGCTGGTGCTACAGAAATTTTTTTGTCTGATTGTTTGTATGTTCCTTCTGAGGCTTTGTTTATGATTTTTAATGATTCTAGTCTCTCTAATATTACCTCTATACTGTTTGTTCTGTATGAACTTATTTTGTCTCTTTGTGTTTTACATCACATGTGTTTTGTTTGTCTTCCAGTAGTAACTTTGCCTAATTGTCCATAGACTAACCACTATGTACCTCTTCTTTTGCAAGGTGAGCTTATCAACACTTTACCAAATGTTATGACCTTAGACTAAGCTTAGGTTGCAACTTAGACAAAGACTTGAGAATAGAATAGAGGAAGATGCAATTGGTAAAGTGTAAGGATATAAGATTACATCTATACTATATATATAAAAGTACAATAAGAAGACAGTACATAATACATGAAACAACTAAGATATAGAACATAAGGAAAGAGCAAGGATACAGTACCTACTATATGAGGCACTGACTGAGATTACTTTGGTGCAGCTAATCATGTCATCATCACCCTATATCCTAGTTCATGCTGAAGACATGAGGTATCAATCATAACACTACTGAACTCACTTCACAAAGCTTAGGTTTATTCAAAGATAGATCTTTGCTATACTTACTACTTAGTTTGTATTGCCAATGGTGACAAATGGAAGACTGCTTTTAGGACACATTATGAGTCATTTGAATAGTCTATAATGCCCTTTGGTTTTACCAATGCTCCTGTGGCTTTTTAGTAATTTATAAACAATATCTTCTCTGACCTTTTGGATATTTGTGTCATAATCTATCTGGATGATATACTCATCTACTCAAACAACATGTCCAAACACCACTGGCATGTTAAAGAAGTATTCAAGTATCTCTACAAGGCTGGTCTTTATGCCAAAGTAGAGAAATGCAAATTTCACTCTGAGTTAGTAGAATATCTAGAATATATCCTTTTTCCTTCTGGCCTCACTATATCTGATGACAAAGTAAAGATTATCCAGGACTGGCCAGAGTCTAAGAAAATCAACCCTTCTTATGTTTTGCAAATTTCTATTACTAGTTCATCTTCAAATATTCAGACATTGTTATTCTATTGACATATCTCATCTGGAAGAATATTTTCTGGAAATTCAACTCATTCTATCATGATACTTTCAACTTCCTCAAGAATGCATTCACTTCTGCTTCTATTCTCACTCATTGAATTCCCAATGCTTAACTCATCATGGAAACTAATGCTTTGAACTATGCTCTTACTATGTCAAGATCTCTGACAGTGGACTTTATTTTTTATTTTCTCTTTCCACTTTATTTTATTTTTCTTTTTCTTTTTCTTTTTCTTTTCTATTTTTAGAACAACTTGGGTTGGGGTTTATCAGTCACACTGTCACATCAGTCACAAGTTGATAGCATAGTCACAAGACTGATCATGGGACTTGAGAAAATGGAGTAGAAGGTTTTGGAATAAAGTAACATCATATAACATAGACAACACATGTTGGCCTCATGTCATATACATGGTCATTTAGGGTAGGGTGCACAGTAGCAAGCACAGACCATGAGTAGTAGTATATAAGGTAGACTACTTTGTACTAGGAACTCTATCGAGTTCTCTTGTGTTACTCAATATAAGAGTTGTCTTAT
>Ga0157363_1007773_pt1 | contig 10171 bp, 3 predicted proteins | sample AttsexASBM1_FD_111477 | JGI IMG/M metagenome (GOLD analysis project Ga0157363, IMG submission 111477) | Fungus gardens microbial communities from leaf cutter ant in Ribeirão Preto, State of São Paulo, Brazil - Atta sexdens ASBM1 | ecosystem: Host-associated > Fungi > Mycelium > Unclassified ...
CGAGAATCTCCTTTTACTGTTTATTTGTAGAGAGGACTTTGTTTCTCTCGCTAGAAGTTCAATTTTAAAGTTTAATTTAAGTTTTAATACTAGAATATCCAATTCTTATCATATAAATATATACGAGAAGCAACTCCAATTCCATAAAGGAACCGAGAGAGGCAACGCACGACTACTGCGACACCTCATACATTTGCCGTAGTGTGAAAAATGTCGAACTATCGACGGCGACTATGACGGAAATGGGTACATATATCGTGCGGAGAGAGGATTAATTCTACAGGATTTTATTCGGTGTCTGTAAAACGTGCTTTACGACGCAGATGGGTGAGGATTTCTATTGGTTTTCGGCATTTCCGGTGACGAAATGGACCTTGAACTCGCCTAACCGATGACGACGATGACGACGCTCAATTCGTTCATTAAATTACTTATAAATTGCCAGAGTCGCGGTTCACCGCCGCTGCCGTGTACAACCTGTCGAGGAAGTCAGTTAAATCGTATAGCAAAGAGAGGGAAAAAGAAAGACAGAGAGGTGAGACGAAATAAAAAGAGAGAAATAAGAAAAAAAGAGAAGAAGAAGAAGAAGAAGAGTAAAGAAATAGACGCCTTGTGAATAGCAGGATGTGAACGAAACGAACGAGCTCTTGGGAGAGCCGCGCGAATGAGTGTGTAAGGAGCGTGGGACTGTGATTGTTCAGCCGGGTTCTCCGTCTCGCCTCGCCCACCTCGCTTTTTGCGGAAATGACGACGACGTGCGTCGTGCTAATAACATTGCCTTTCAGCGTAGCGACGGTCTTCGGGGATCCTTTTTCAGAAACTCCAGGAAGACCTCTCGCCATGTCTTTGGCCGCATTGCGCGCGGTGGCATTTCGCCGATGTAACGCGGCGTGAAGAGACGATGTGTCTGGCGGTATTACGTTGCGCAGGAGCTATGAAAATTAGTACAGCGAGTTTACCGAGAGACAAGGAGAAAATTAATATAACCTTCTCTTAACGGGAATAAAGCAGAAAGAGAAAAAGAGAGAATTAATACGACGAATCGAGAAGCATTGCGAATATAAATAACGAGAGATGGATAGAAGGAAAAGTTGTTTAAAAGAGGGTTAAAATATTAGATCGTCCTTTGCACTGCTTTAGGAATAAAATTTTCTAATGATACTTTCAGCTCTTTTGTAAAAAGATTATTTAATAATTGATACGAAATGTAAGGTCTCGCATAATATTAGGAACAGAAATAAATATTGGAGAATAAAAAAATTAGAAATAGAGATTAAACGTAATGTATAATACAATACATAAGATAGACAAATAATACATATTATATAGACATATTATAAGACATATTATATAGACACATCTCTAACTTGTTTTATTTTTTAATATTTAATATTATTTGTGTTTCTGGAATCTTTTTCATCTTCAGCGCAGGATTCTTTTTCACATCAATTATTAAATACTCTTTTTACAAAAAAAGCATTGAAAATATTATTGAAAATTTTTAATATTTACAAATACCTATAATAAAATTTTCATAGGGATTAGATAGTACATTAGATGTTGTATCTTATTGTATTATGTATTGCGTTTAATCTTTATATTTCTAATTTTTTATATTCCTATAATATTTAATATTTATCACTATTTCTTAATATTTTTCCCTTGTGCGCAGAGCCCAAGTTAAACATTGCTGATGACAACTATCTCGAAAATGACGAGTATTATAGAAATATATGTATTATAGTATATATGCATGTTCAAGATAGCTTATGCATTATTTAACTTTGATTCGAAATCGATACGTAACAATGATTAATAACCGCAACGTTACGTAGCAATAAATGTCTTATTGAAATTATAGCAGTTACAACTTTTCACGCCTTGTTTTACGTATATCTCTCATAAAACGTGATATGTATCCTAAGTTCATAAATGGAAAATCGATCGATGCGATATATTATATTGTATTACCCGATATACCCATTACTATAATACAATCTAGCAGTTCGCCAGATCGTGACGAAAGAGAATTGAAAGTGAAAGAAACAGGATCTAATTCTATAAAGAGCTGTACGTTCATAAATTTTATTTAACGGAGAAGAACGCGATAAAATTAGCAGCGCGAATCTCTATTAGCGCGATGATTCCGTATAATTTCCTGTTCCGTGCTCTATTGAAGGATGTAAAAATCCTCGCGCATCGCAGAGGTTGCATTGTGTAAGATGCTGAAATATGGAAATATGTCCGACAATAAGGAACGTCGCCGTCGTCGATTGGAAATTCGCGTTCCACTCCTCGAATTTTCCGCGGCGCGCAGATCGATTCGCAGATGCAGCTGCCAACGAGATGTCGAGATAAAGGCGGTAAAGGAGACGTAAAGTGAAAATATTCTCGCATATTGATCACGCGCTTTATACGTCAGGCGGAATATCAAGCACGATTTTGCATACCGATGAATATATAAGTGTATCGGAATATATATATATATTACGATCTGCTCGTTAGTGTAACATCAACCTTACGGATAAATAAAAGTGCGACGTAGATTAACGTGGACGTTAAAGTGTTCCTCGCTGTTCAAGATCTGAACGATAAATCATCTTTGTCATCATTTTTTTTTTCTTTGATAATATTAACCGTAAACTCACATGATAATAGAGCCACTTGGGTAGTCGATTAATCAGAATCCTGACATTTCGTACGTAAATATAGTTGCTTAACTTTTAAGTGGATAGTCGGGGTGGCTACGACACTCCAGGGATAGTTTTCTTTAAAATCTTATTGTGAGAAAGGAAAATAAATAGTGCCAGATGATTAGAAGTCTTAAAGTTCATTATTTTTACATTTTCCCCTCTATCTTATAAGAATGTAACTATACTGAAAAAAATACTAAATTTTAATAAATATTTGTTTTACTAAATATTTGAATAATATTAATCAAACATTTACAGTAAATAAAATGATATTTAAATTAATGACTTTTGTATCAAATATGTTTATATGTAGTAAATATTCAGTTGATATTATTTAAGCAAATATTTATTAAAATTTAATAAATTTTTTCAGTGTAATATTTTTATCATAGCATGCTGATAAAAAATATAATTATATAATTATAAAATATAATTAAAAAATATAATTATAAAATTAAAATTATTTTGGGTATTCTGAGCATGTCATCTTCCAACTTGTGTATTTTTAAACTACCTATCTATTAAAGATTAATGAAAATGTGTCTCACTCATACTGGAATTTTATTTTTGCCATCACGCTGTGCAATCACAATAATTCACGTACTCGCGCATGTTTCACGTATTCCGATACGTCTATCTGTTACATGTGACGTCAAATCGTCAAGATAATCGGGTCGCCCCCGTTACGTGCCGGATATTCCCCTCCATACCGTTTCTTATTGCGGAACCAGAAGAACGAGATCCGTTCGGGTGACTTATCGGGCGTGGCACTACCTGCGATCTCGTTCAGCGTTTGACGTCAATGGCCGGTGGATACATTTTTAAGGAACGCCGGCCGTTCGATCTAGACAGCGCGGGAATGGCTTGATAATACATTCATGTCGAATCCATCGGATCGTGTTACGCGAGACGGTATTGGCGATTCGAGCGCACGAAATATTAAAATCCAACGTTTTCTTCCCGTCTTCCCTCCCATTACGTTGAAGATGTATAGGACGTTTCATTGGAGTATATATATACCTTTTACATAATAAAATGCGCTATGTATCGAAAATATACATCTGATACATTTATTGATGGAATATTCGTTAAAATATAAAGAAGAGGGAACGTACATTTTTTTCTTTAAGCACATGCGAGATTTTTTTAATGGATTTCCTTATTACACAAAAAAGCGCATTAATCGGGGTTGACGTCAAAATCTGTACATACTAATACGCTGGGTCTGCTAGACTCTTATTTAATTTACGTTAATTAAAAAGCACTAATTAATTTCAGGGAACCAAAATGATATAATCTCTATAAAAAAAAATAAATATTCAATACATTTTAATAAGAGTAATTCAAATTTGCAGATATTAAAAAAATTGAATTATTTTTTTACAAAGGGATTTATATAATTGAATGGGTTCATACAAATAAATAAAATATCAATTTCGGAAGCTCAACCTTTACACTGAAAAAAATAATTATTATTAAATTTTAATAAATATTAATTTGAATACTTTTTTAAGTATATATTTACTAAATGTAAACATTTACTTGATACAAAAACTATTAATTTGTTTCATTATTTTTTTAATTAAGTAAATATTTACTTAATATTATTCAAAGAAATATTAAGATTCGTTAAATTTTTTTCAGTATACAAAACAGAAAAATCACTATAATAATGGCACGAAAAAACTTTATATTTTGAAACAAGACATAATACAATAAAATAATGATTATTAAATAATTATAACAAATCTAACTCAAGGAAAAGTTGTAAGATTAAAAAAAATAGACCTCCGTCTTATAAATATTTCTGAAACCTCGCATATATTCTAATCTGTAATAATAGATGCGTCGAAATATATCTTATTATACATTTTGTAATATTTTATCGTAATACAAACGTAAAACTTGCGTCGATACAGTCGAACGGCAATTTTAGCCGATATCAGCGCCAGCCCAGCCGCTAACTTTAAACGATCGATCATCGGAATATCGAATCGCGAAATTTCCGGACAACTATGTCAATCGCGCGCGAGCATAAACTTATCATCGAGAATTTATCAGCTGCTGATTTTCTACCCGACCTATGAAATCACTTCCGGTCTCATTTTATCATCAGTCAGTACGGTGCGTCCAAAGCGCGAAAAGAAAGGAACAGCATCCTATGTACTTTAGAGGCGCGTGTATCACACTGTCTAAGCGCCAGTTTTTTTTCATCTTTCTCTCTTTCTTTTCGTCGTGAATAGCGGCGTCGGGTGAAATGGCCAGTCAGGACGAAAAGAAAAAGAGGAAGAGAGAAACGAGGACACCGACGATGACGCGTCGTAAGCTGAGCATGAAATCATTTATCTCTGGGATAAGCGTCGACGACACTCTTTCTTCCTTCTTACATGGATTTAAAGTTTTTTCATTTTCTTTCTCTCTCTCTCTTTCTCTCGTTTCCAGCTAGCCATGCGACCGCGCGCGCATTTCGCCGTCATTTCGCTTGGATGCCGTGGAGACGTTGTTCCTCGTAACTTATCTCAGTTATGCCGCTTCACTTGAAAATTTCCACGTCACTCCCATATCGTCGCCGAACAATCGCTGGACGGATGAGAAACCGACTATGACAGTTACACGTTAATTCTAAATAATGACTCGCGACGCGGAGCGTCGAAGTCTCTCACCGCCCTCGACGGAGAAATGCTTGATGATGCACTACGATACCTTACATGTGCGACGTCTTTTCCTAGGATAGTCGATGCAAGTACACTCTTGAGATACGAAAAGTTCTCAAGTGGTCTTCCCGGTAAAAGTCACCCTTACAACCGCGCATTCACATTGGCGAGTACCCTATCCCTCTTGCTACAAAACTGTCACAAAGTACAGTATTTCTCAAACGTGCACCTTTTTATTATATTGCCCAACATATTTTTTGGCGTTTCGAAATCCAGATTTTTGGTAAAAAAATTTTCCCCCGGGCCGTGAAAAAGGCGAATCATAGAAGAGAATGCTCTGTTAATAAAGTTCGCATATGAAAGATATATATTTGATGCACCGAATTTTAAATAAATAGTTCACGTAAGTTTGTTTGACTTTATAACTTCTGATCTCTAAGAAGCAATCTTCTTTACTATGCTTTCTCTCTAACATGCAAGTTTTCAATTTTAATAAGGTTTATCTTCCAATCAGATTTGGAACGTGTAAGTGTAATATAAAATTACTGTAAGATTTTCTCATTAGATTTTCACAACGAAACGCTAATTACAGCTTTTATCTTTATATTAAATTATTCTTCATTATTCTTATATTTTAGAATCACTTAGAATCACTTAGAAATTTCATAAATTAAAATTACGTTTATACTTGATTAATTTTAAATAAATGAAATTAGTTTCAATGTAGACTGATAATGAATTTTTTACAATGTCTTACTTATGTCATATCTTTATTGTAATCTAATAAACGTTTATTGCAAATTGCATCGCGATGTTTTTCTTCAGATACATGTAAATTATCTAGATACCTAATGGCGAGTCTTAAAGTAGTTTTGTGCAGTTACTACATTTAATTTCTGACGTGGAGCGTTCTGGCCAAGAATGCATCAAAAGGAAAGAAGATAAAAATATTCTAGAGAATTTTATTTGCAACTATATGCCAGCGGAAATTTCCCTTTAGAAGACAGTTCTTGGTCTTTTTCGTACAGGAATTTTGGAAATGCAACGTTGAGAAGTATGTTCAAAAGAAAAGTTAAATTACCCACAACCATATCTGACTTTATATAAAAGACGACGTGAGATTATGTTTAAAAGAGATTCTCTATGCAAATAATCCGCCCTTTTTTGTATGTGAAACAAATATCTGCTTCCACCTTTTCTCGGAGAGAGAGAGAGAGAGAGAGAGAGAGAGAGAGAGAGGGAGGTAGGAAGAACTGGTCGAAAAATCAGCCTCTAGTTCACAACGGGTTTCTTCCTTGAAAAATACGTGCGAGACACGTATTATTCAAATTTCCGCGTCGAGAACACATAACGTTGCCTTACAAAGCCCGCCATACACAGGCGGGACGTTTTTATTTGATTTGAAACGTTGAATATCAAAGGCTTTGCGAGGCGAACGAGTACACGTACGGAACAACATGCACATAAGTGCGAATAATAATTTGAAAGAAACAACAAGAGAGACATTTGCCGAAGGTATGCCAGAAATGGAGCATTTTTTTATCAGTGATAAACTAGCGTAAACATTAAAAAGAATAACAGAAATGGTTTGAATTTCAAAGCATTGCAATGATAAGAGATAATTTATCTTTCGATGTATATTTTTAAAAGGAGAAATCGAGAAGAGAAAATTATATCTCTCGTTTGATTTCTTCGCTTGTGGACTTTTGTTTCAGTATAAATTTTACATTATAGATTTAATATAAAAATATGTAGCAGAAAATATTTTTCTTATCTCTTCTTTCCACTTTCCTTTTCTTTTTCTCTTTTCCTCTTTTCTGTTTTTGTTTTGATCTTTTTTAAAAACTTTCGGACCTCTGTTGAAATTAGTAGTACCTTATAAATGAAAATTATGTGCCTCATATGAAATACGAATGAAAGGGTCTTTCTAGAAACGCAATGATATTTCTTGTACATAACCGCAAATTTTTTTCGCGGAATTCCAGACAGGAATGAAAAAAAAGGAAAAATCAGAACGTGAACCATAAAAAGCTCTTGACATTACGGAGTTTCTCTTGATGGAGATGGAAACAATGAGAGCGCTCCTACACAGCACATTAGTTGCCGCCCTTCGCTATTTATATGATAATACATTTTTACGACACGGTGCTTTATTTCGCAAATATCTTCTTCCAGCAGGCGATCTTTATGGCTTTTTATCGTCGATCAAAAGAAACGCAGATCAGTAGTATCTATTAATAACAGAAAAAATGGACAGCATCCAACATAAGTATAAATCGCGCATCGTAATTTATTACATATAAGTGATTATTCGTTACTCGCAAAAAGTATCGAAAAGTGCTCTTTGATATCTCGATGATTAGATCATTGTCAACGATATGGAAAATTCAACATATTATACGCAAACGTTAAAACCGATTGCAAAAATAATATATTCATGGAGATCGTTATTTTATTAAATTAAACAAGCAGATACGATTCGATGAATCCGGAGTAAATTATGATATTCATAAATTTATGATATCCGTTTCACGCGAAAATATTTCAGTGCGAGCAGCGCATCGGATTCATCGAGCTGATGCTATAATCGAACCTCTAATCGCCGGTATAATATCATAGTTGGTTGGTTAGGCTAAGCCAGGATGAATCAGGTCACAGCATAGATACGGTACTTTAACGATTTAACTCGTTGTAGTCGATTATAGGCGATCTAAACGCAATTATAAATGTGGTCTACCAATCATCCGAAAACGCAATTGCATAACTATAATATTCGGTCTCTTGGATTTTTTCAAATTTTTTCTATCACTATATGTGTGCGATCTAAAGTTACAATTATTTTAACATATTCATTTCAGGCGAATACACTGTACACGAAAAGAACAGTTTTGCTGAGGTAGGATGAAGTGATGCTAGTTAAGCCAAAAGGCAAGTTGAGATGCAAATATCTAAGTAACTAAAATACATATGGAATACGTTCATGTTTGCATATATAAGATAGCATAAAGACAGAGATTACTGCACTGAATACAATTATCTGTGTCTGCCTATCAATAGCTGAACAAGTACTTTTTTCTAAAAATGTAGCGTATCTGAAAATGATATTGTTGGATTATTAAAAAGTAATTACGTAGGAATTTTAAACATCACATATGCAAACAGTTTTTATATTCGAATAACGTTTTTGCGTTCTACAATCATTTTGATGATCTAATAAAATTATTTTCAAATTTGTTGTATCTATAAATTTTTAGATACTTTATCTAAACTGAAAATAATTTTACTAGACTGTCGAAATAATTATATAAGAAATTCAAGCATGATGAGCAATGCTACAAAAACGACATTTGACATTTTATAAGCAATCAACTTACGAGTCCATCCTAAAAAAACGTTATTTTGATGGATCAACAAAATTACCTCCAAATCTGTATTTAACTAAATTTTATAGATAGATACTTTGGTAAAACCATTTTTTTTATGTAATTCAATAGTTTATTTAAATTTGTATCGATTAGACATATATGTATGATTGAGAAGACATCGAATTGAAGACATGAAATTCTATTGACAAACTACTTTAAATATTTGCGATAACGCGATATGGATTAACTTATCGATTATTGAGTTTTTAGAAAGACGAAAATATTTCGTAGCACGAAAAGTAGTACGTAAAAATCTACATATTGACATATGTAATGTATTTTTCTCATGACATTTCGTGTATAATTCTGGCTGCACGTATCCGAGCGGAAATTGAAATCCATCAAACTCGCTGAATACTTCACCTATTTCACTTTAGTGCCCGAACACTCGCGTATGAGCAAGTCAATCTTTCGTTTTGACGTACTTTCAATATTTGTACACGATATATCTTCGGTATAATCCTCGCTAATTGAGAGCTCTCGCTAATCAAATAAAAAAGCGTTACACCTTTAATAAAAATGTCGATGTGTCGATACTACTGTATAATAATAAAATGAATAAAAGACTAGAATATCTCGCGGGATCGAGATTTGGAGAATCAAACGCATAGAAAAATCTTTTTCATCAAACTTCAAGTGAGTTTTATTTTATTTTATTTTTTTTAGAGTAATAAAAGAGATTTATAAATTTTAACTATTTTTTAAATTCACGTACAAAAAAAAATAACGTCAAATTTATCGTATCAGTTAAATTTTTTTATTTTTAGAACAAGAAATAATAAAAATAATTATTTTTAAAAATAACTATTTTAGGGACTCTTTTAATTATAAATTAAGACATAGATTCACGAGGCATTAGGAGTCAGCGCTAGTACTTATTTGCGCAAATATAACCAATGACAGGAAAAATATATATAAATAAATAAAATATAAATTTAATAATTTCTAGACGTTTCGGCTACACATTTTTGAGCCATTCTTAGCAAATACATAAATATATAAATAATTACCGACATTGAACAATTATATTGCTTAGTGAATCGCAAAATACATCTCATGTTTTTTCCAAATGCACATTGGATCAAATAGTGAGACGATCATCCTCAACATTAATCAATGCTGTATTATCGTAAGTAGTCAATAGAATTTCATCGATATCTTCTCAATGCATACATATATCTAATCGATCGATACAAATCTACATATTGAATTACATAGAAAAAAATGGTTTTTATCAAAGTATTTAAAAATTCAGCTAAACACAGACTTGAAGGTAATTTTGTTGATTCATCAAAATAATTACGTGGATGGACTCGTAAGTTGATTGCTTAAATATGACACTGCAGTTTCATAGCTGAGTGGTGGTGGATTGACCATCTCAAAAGAAGAATTTTCCTTA
>Ga0157363_1007774_pt1 | contig 10171 bp, 7 predicted proteins | sample AttsexASBM1_FD_111477 | JGI IMG/M metagenome (GOLD analysis project Ga0157363, IMG submission 111477) | Fungus gardens microbial communities from leaf cutter ant in Ribeirão Preto, State of São Paulo, Brazil - Atta sexdens ASBM1 | ecosystem: Host-associated > Fungi > Mycelium > Unclassified ...
ACTTTTTAGCTGCAGAAGAGAATCGGTCAAAGGATAAAATTATTATGTAAAGTTTTTGAGATTATCATTGGTAAAACAAGAAATCTTTTCTTTCTTTTTTTTTTGAAAGATCTTGGTTGCAAGATCTTGGAACACACTCGGTAGACACTCTGCGTTAGCAAATAAACGATAACCGACTTTAAAAATCTAGTTGATTAGCATAGAGCACAAGCAAGTTTTACCTATAGAGAACAGATGTTGAGAATGCCGAATGCTTTTTTTAGATACACCTAAAAATCCGATCAACGACTAACACTGCGATCATCATTTAGCTTCAACTATATACATGTTACTTTTTCTAATCGTTGCACTAGATGTACGCGCGCAAATTGCGGGCGAAAACACTGGAAACTTCATTGCTGTCAATAACTGATTAGTTAATTATTATAGACATTAGATACTAAAAAATTGTACATTCAAGAAAACTGAAAAAAATTGATTCATATTGACAGCATCGCTGTCTGCCTTAGTCTGCCTTTGTCTGGCTCAATAGATCTAAATTTATTTTTCTGGAAATTTATTTTATAATAAAACATTGGAATATATAAAATTTTATTTATAAGATTTTTAAAATTTTTTATTAATGAATATAAGAAATATGATTTTCTGATATCTTTCTGATTTTATCTTTTTACGTTAATACATATCTGATAATGTAAATGTCTTATGTATATTCATTCTATACAAATTTTGTAGAGAAGATAATAGAGACAAATTTCCAGAGACAAATGTAGGTCTAATGAATATCTACGGTAAACAGAGGATTAACGTCGTCGGAAAATATTCGCTGGAAAAAAACGGCGAATTCGAGCTACCGACGAGTTTTCCGCGGAGTGCACGTTTCGCCTCGAATGTTCTCTTTTTCGCTATCTTTGATCTTTTACTTTCTTACACTTCTCATTGACGTTAGACAACAAGCTCAATTGTGGGAGTCGCCGCCGGAAGCAGCTTTTGAAAACTAATAACTCGACATGCACGGCTTGGGCAGCCTCTTTCTCTTCCGCGAACAACGCGGATCCATCGCGGATCACGTTGCAATTACTGGCTTCTGCCGCTTTATCGCATTCGACGATTGCCTCAACGTCGGGAATTTAATTGTATTGTCCGAGCTGCAATTTTTTTTCTTTACATTTGACATTGCGATGCCTTTGGCACGCTTGCGCGAACACTAATTCGCTAATTACTCTTCTACATCTTCCACTGGATCTAACAAGTTAGTTACCGATTCAGTACGACTAATTTAACTACAATTAATCTGTCGCAATTGCATACGACTTGCTTCCTTAGCTTAACTGCGCACAAATACTCGCTGCACGTTTTTCGTATTAACTGCTTTCATGATAATTATATTGATTTTACGCGATTTGATTAGTAACAGTAAGTTTAATATTGACAATATTTAGCTGCAGGAAAGAAGCTACACTGTAGTTGCGATCATATCAATAGTCTGGATAATTATAAACTGTCATATTAATAATCTAGTTAATTGTAAATTGACGATTATAATTGCACTTGTGATTTAAAAAAGTAAGAAATGTGTCTATCTTTTTAATTTTGTTACAATTAGCATTAAATTATATTGCTAAACAATCTTTTAGTTAATTTACTAATAAATGTTAATATAATATTATTATTTACAATATTATATTGATGATAACGATGGAAAGATTTTTTTAGCCAGATTATTGTGTTGAATCGCAATCAGCAGAGATTAAATCTGTGTTGTTTGTAAGATCTTAAATATGAGATATAAAATCATATTTAAAGTATTATTTATTATGGACTTGATACATCTTTTTGATATAAATTTTTGATACAATATAACATACTTACGCCAATTAATAGATTACTTTGTTGTAACATTAACTCACAAATCAATCTAAAAATGTAGGATTAAGCTTTGGTAGTGTGAAATATTAACTGAGAATGAGCAGCTTTAATGTGAACTGTGCAGCTTGCCATCGTGAGAATTGGCAAACAATAGATGTATCTACTCGTCTGTCTGTCTGTCTGTCTGTCTGTTTATCTGTCTGATCTGTCTGTCTGTCTGATCTGTCTGCTCTGTGTGGCATGCTTCACTGTCAAGAATCGATCATTAATAATCTACCTATTGGTAAGTAATCTGCATTTTGCCCCTAACCGGTAACTATAGCTTTCATAATTTTAACACGAACTTAGATTATTAGAAATAACATCAAAGTTGGACTATTGATGTGACGAAGATTTCCTAGATTCCGAAGAATCCTGAAACATATTACTCCTTTTTGCTATTCAAAATCGAAAAATTTGCCAAGTGTAAAATTCCTGCAGATGCTAATTTTCTTCGATTGAAAGCTTCGATTAAGTTGTATATTTATTCTTTTCAAAATTTGAGGAAATCGTCCTTTAAGCATAAAATGTTCGCGTTGTTTTTAATGTGATGAATCGAATTCTGCAAAAAGGATTCTTCGAAAGCTAACATCGAGTATATGAGTAGTTGCGTAGGGATAAAAAATTCATTGACGCATTCATTTGTATCTAGGCTTATTTCGATGGCATATGGTCAAATCGGTATGATTCAAGCCGCGGCCGGCTTTTTCGTCTACTTTGTCATCATGGCTGAAAATGGTTTCCTGCCTCTGTATCTGTTTGGCATTCGAAAGCAATGGGACTCTAAGGCTATCAATGATCTCACCGATAGCTATGGTCAGGAATGGGTAAATATGATACGATAGACCTATAGAATCGATTAAATATCGAGAAAAATTGAGATGAGCAAAAACTGATATTTTATTCTCAATAAACAAAGTTGTCAATCGATAAAAAAATATATCACGTAAATATTCTTCAGATTCATTCTTAAAATTATTTCTAATATAATATTTACAAATTTCTTAATTATTTATAGAAAAAACTAATTTATGTTAGATATGAATTCGGAATTTCTCGACTGACAATGAGTTACAAAATAGAGTAATTAGAAAAGTAATATATGACTGATGATCCAAATTAATTTTTTTACAGACATATAGAGATCGTAAAACGTTGGAGTTCACCTGCCATACAGCTTTCTTCGTGTCGATCGTAATTGTGCAGTGGGCTGATTTGATTGTTTGCAAAACACGTCGCAACTCTATTATTCACCAAGGAATGAGAAATTGGGCTCTGAACTTTGGCCTCGTGTTCGAGACCGCCCTCGCTGCGTTTCTAAGTTACACGCCCGGTATGGATAAGGGTCTTCGTATGTTCCCACTAAAGTACGTATTTTTTATTCATTTTTATATCTTTTGTCGTGTGTAATGTGTAACAAAATAATTTTATATTTAGTATTTTGGCCATATATTGTATATTTGCTATAATTTAGCACACACATATATATAAAGATTGCAATATTAATGTTAGCCATTGTATTATAATGCGACACACATAAAAAAATAGCAACATGTAATTCATGTATGTTGCAGATTCGTATGGTGGCTGCCAGCCCTGCCATTCATGTTTGCTATTTTCATCTACGATGAAACGAGACGATTCTACCTCCGTCGAAATCCAGGCGGCTGGCTTGAGCAAGAAACTTACTATTAGACGCAAAAAAGATTAAATCACACGCATGCAGAACGCGCGCGCAAGAAGATGACTGAATGAATGAAAGCGAGAGAGAGAGAGAGAGAGAGAGAGAGAGAGAGAGAGAGAGAAGAGAGAGAGAGTGAGTGAGTGAGTGAGTGAGTGAGTGAGCGAGAGAGAGAGAGAGAGAGAGAGAGAGAGTTTGAGAAAGAATGAGACGCCTATTCACACCTGAGAGAGATATACTTGAAAAAAAAAAGAAAGAAAAATAAGTAAATCACTCATGTTGAACAGATGTAACACATTTCACAAGGGATGTGCTACTGGGTCTGTCCGAATCACGTGTCAAGAGAGCAACGGGTGAACAACGAAGGACGCGCCAAGTTTGCGCTGGCCCTCACGATAAAAAAGGCGCGAAATTATTATATAGACACGAAGACCCTCTAGTGCTATATAGATACAGCGCGAGGTACAAAGAGCACGCTCGTCGTTCTGGCTTTGCTGCCAATTGCTTGCACGCGCGTGTCGAATTTCGCAGTCTCAAAAATTGATATGGTGTTCGAGAGCCGACGCTAGAGAAGGCACATCATCGAAGGAATTCCATCATTCCTATCATGGAAACGGTGCTGATCGGGAAGCCGCGCTTTCTGCTCCGCGTCCAATTACAACATGATTACGGAGTTTATTTCCAGGTGACGACTGATGCTGCCGTTGTCAAATTTTGTATGAGATATATATTCTGCGAGCGTCGCTCGAAGATGGAACGAAGGAACGAGAGAATGAAATAGAAAATCGCCGAATTGACTGATACACCGCCGCAGCGCAACTGATGTCAGGCCTAAAGAACAATAACATAACACGACGAAATGCAAAAAGGAAGCCGAAATGGCAATGAGAACGGAAATCTGTAACGGCAGCGGAAGTGGACATACTCGAGAAAGACGGGGCGTTTACGCGCGATAGAAAATCATGGAATCACATGCGTCTTTATGTATGTCGAATGCGATTTACTACATTCACGCGACTTCTTACTATTAGTGGCGTATTATCGTAGACATCTTTGCGTTACTAAGAAACTTCGTAATAGGCTTTCATTGATCGTTGATCAATGCGCGTAAAATATCGGTATGCTAAGATCAGCACACACAACACGTCCTCCATTGAAAAGAACTTTATCTGGAAGACGAGAGACTCACTGAAAAAAAATGAAAGGATCAGAGATCGACATGAAAGAGCAAACAAAAAAAGTGCTCAATGTAACAGGAGAATCGTTAAAAAATCTTAGGAATTTCGCGTAACACTGAAATACTTCGTACGAAAATTAATTGTTAATTGTAACGAAGGACCTGATATGACAAATATCGGGTATGATCTATAGTCATACATCATGATAAAATAACTAAAATAAAGGGGAGAGAGAGAGAGAGAGAGAGAGAGAGAGAGAGAGAGAGAGAGTTATGATATATAATTAAATGAAATAAATAATAAAATATAATTAAATAAAACCGCATTCTCAGTATTTATTATTATTAATAAACTACATACGTTCGGTTTCGAATCTTAATCCATATAGCTATCAGGAAAAAACGGCAAAAAATGTATTGCGTAGTTTCAGTAGTTACAATTTTTAGCGTGAGGTTAATATCACACTAACACACGCGATACGAGGAGACAGAACGGGAGAAAGGATACTGAGGTTGATTCTAACACACAGCGGTAAGGTTCATTTTATTGAAATCGAATAGCAGAAGAGATAATGTGTGGACGAAGATATGTGGACAGTATATATACAATAACTCAATTGAATCACTATATACCGATTGACGAAGACGGACTAATAAGCGATACGTTATTTAATTACACGTACGGATAGTAGAATAATGAAAGGTCGCGGTCTGATTGCCGAATCGGATAAACGAGAAAAAAAAGGAGAATTCACTGCATGCTACTGAGAAAATTAATAAATTACGAAATCGATTAATGCTCGCGTGTAGAGAAGTAAAGAGAGAAAGGGCGGAAGGAGGGAGGGAGGGAGAGGGGGGAGAGAGAGAGAGAGAGAGAGAGAAATATTCAATACGACAGGATAGATGGCGAACGTCGAATACTGCGGATACTTTGTATTATTATGATGCACTGTGCAAACTGTAAAAGGAAGAAAAGGGTCGCGCGCGGAACAGAAGAAGTGAAAAAAGAAATGTTCTTACTTAGATAAAAGCTAAATGAAGAATATAAAAATTCCTTCTCTTAGTTTTTCATAGATTAAAAATGCCAGAGCGGGACAGCTCGCTATAAATTAAAAATCATTGATCCCCCCACAACGCGGAACGCCCTGTATAGCAGCGAATTCGCGATTTCTGTCAGCCAACTGGCGAGCGCGCTGTCCGTGTTTTATGAGATATGTGAGCGCATGTATGTGCGTTGTGCGTTGTGCGTGTAGTGTCGAAATAACACAACCGTGACTTAAAATGCCTGCCACGCGACTTTTTTCGGGCCGGGACGATCCGAGACTTTTCATCGATGCAATCTCGCAAACCGAATATATTCTTCCTGCTCGTTTCCCTCGGGAGTTTTTCTCAATCCTATTGCGTTGCTCGTTGGCGAGAGGGTCCGCAGAATAAGAATTTCTGAACGAACGGAGTTTTCTTTAACGGTAGATGATATCTGAGTGGATAATCGTGCTTGAAAAGATTGCCTCAAGTCATTTATCATTAAAGGAGTCGTGATTAAAGACACTCGTAGCGATCGGACGGCAATCATTTCGTTTTCTTTGCGAATCAATAACATTTTTCGTTAATGCATTGTGATGAGCATGCTTATACATATATGCAATTGCTTTGCAAAGAGAATGGAGCGATGGCGGTTATATTGTTACAACGACATATTATATAGTAACCGCGAGGAAATCGCGTTGAGCAAGATTATGCAGGCGTACGCGAACGCGGATCGATGAGCGGAGATGTAACGCTCGCTCGGTCCAGGCCCCAAAACTACCCTAAGTGTTCAATAATCGAGGTGTTTTTCCCGAGGTGTCCTGTCCTGTATGCGTATAAACGCGAGACGTTTCTTCCTTTCCCTCCATTCGGTGCTGTTGCCTCGAGTCTCGCTACGAGTGGACACGTGAATATACGAAAGGAAACGACGCGCGCGTTCCCTCGACCTCTCGCGGCTTTTCTCTGTTACGCGCGCGGGAGATTGCGCGAACCATATCCCGCAGATCGATCAGCTGAAAGACGTTTAAATGACATCTCTGAGAGAGATGTCTAAAGGGAATGTCGCGTCGGGTCTACATTTTTCTCTCGAGTCGGGGGCGAGAAGGAAAGGCGTCGGATAGACGCACATGAATCCGCATGTCGGGAACTGGAATTGGCGACGTTTTGAACAACTATTCAGCTGTCATCGAGATCAACAATAGGCGAGGTCTATCGATTCGGACGTTATTCAGCCACGTTTCCAGATCGATTGGCACCGATCCCAATTAACTACTATCACTTCTCCAGCTGCTATGTCTGTTTTACAGAGGAAAACTGTAACTTAGAAGAGAGACGCAGCCAAATCGGAATTTGGAGTAGAGCTCGATTTTACCTCTCCATCGTAGATCGATCGCTTCTGTCACAACGAAAATGCGGAGATTTAAGATGTTCCGTGCGCGATTGTCACTTTCGGTGAATCACCGTTTTTCAAGTATGGATGTGCGTGCGAAAATACAGGATGATGAGAGAGAGGGAGGGGGGGGGAGAGGTGAGAGAATGAAAGAGAGGAGCATGTAAGTACTTGTGCGTATGTATGCGAGAAGAGAAAGGGAGCGATGGATAATTTTAAAGCTACGGAGAGGATCCGCAGCGTTGTCGACAGGGTGTTCCGTGTCCGGGGAGCCGTAGGAGCCCAAAAAAAGCTTTGCCGTCGTGCGCAGCCTCTTTACTTTAGGCTAATATAATTTAATTATTATTAATAATATAATAGTAAGAATAAATAAATAATGAATAATAATACATGTTACAATAAGATATTAGATGTAATTATTATATATGGTTTAGTCTAGATCGTGTTGTTGAAGAAAAAAAAACAAAGTACGTATAAGCGAACAAAAAAAAAGAGATTAAGGATAAAGTAGAAAAGATGCAATGATAGAGGGGAAGAAAAGGTGGAGGAAGAAGAAAAGAAAAAGAGAAACAGTGGTTGAAAGCAGATATACGGCAGGCGGGAGAGCAAGTTTCGGTCTAAGACCACACGATCCTTTTGCGGTGGACTGAGCGGGACGCCGCGCTTACATGCTTATTCACGCGCATGCATCAAGCTTATCCATGGAGTGCAGAACAGTGTTACGCTTTCATATATTTGCGCGCGCGATTTAGAGGTGGATCAATCGTTAGACTATCGCATTCGTTTCTCTGTTCTTTCCCGCGTGTTTCCGGATAAAATGAGTGGCACGTGGTGCTCCATGCGCAGCTCTTCGTTTTTCGAAGACGAAAGCGAGAGAGAGAGAGAGAGAGAGAGAGAGCGCCGTGAGTCTCTCCGCGATCGAGATCGAGATACATATACATATACACCAGTAATACACACTCGATTCATGAGAAACATAGTTCTTTCGTTTTTCCCAAAATTCGATAACAAAAACTTGAGAATTTTTAGCATTTGTTAGGAAAATCCCTGGTGGATTTTGACGCTGCGCGCCTGCACAGCCCGCCGCATACAACGTCGGAATCATTGAATGATTAAGGAAAATCTTTAAAGAAAAAAAGAAAAAAAGATGAAGAAGAAGGAAGAGACGAAGGCGGATGACGTTTTATTAATACTGTACATATTTTAAATAATTAAAAACGAATAAGTAGATCGCGCGCGCGAATGGTAGGAACCTCGACCTCGAAAGGCGGACTCGTTCTTAAAGAAGGGAACGCTTTTTTATGTCATAGGTCTACCGTACTCTTCTTTTCTGTTTCTTTTTTGTCTTTTTTTGCATTTGAAGCGTCGCGTACATGCCACACGTCCACTTTATACATCGCGTGTAGAGAAACACCCGGTTACAGATCGAGAGATGTTCGGAAATGACACTTTATTATACATCGTTCAGTAGTTATTTATATAATTCTCATGGACGATTGTCTTTTTCGTAATTTATAATTATTTTGTTTTTACACGCAACACGTGCACGCATACACGCGTACACATTCACACAATATACACACGTGGATTAAATTACATTGCAAACTGATACAAATACAACCCAAGTGTCATTACTTTTGATGTTAAATAAAAAATACATAATTAATAGAGCGGCTTCCCATTTTCTTTGTCTTATTTCCTCTTCGATAACAATTATAATATATATAATTGTCGTATATATAATAATTAATGCAATAATGTCGCATATCATTTTTGCAACTGTAACTATAATTGCAGAAACAATTTTTTGCTTAAAACTTCCGATTAAAACCAATTAGGAAAATTTGAATCGGTTTTAATCGAATTAATGCATCGGACTGATATTTTCCTATTCGTTTTTCAAATCAGAGTAGACACAATGGAACTGTATTAGCATATATGTACTCGTGTAATACCAAGAAAACGCTGAACAAGAATTAATAAGATATTTCTTTCGAATAGAATTTAATAGGTTTTTATAGAATTGCTTTCCAATAAGTTTTAGTTGGACAAACTGCGGATGCCAAATCCACAATGGAAATTAACCAGTGAATTTCCGATTAAAATAATTGGTATAATTGAAATTTTAATCGGATTAATGCATTAGAAATTTTCAATATTTTCCTATTTATTTTTCAAATCGGAGCAGATTCAATGGAATTGTATTGGCATATACATCCATGTATATTTACAAGAAAGTGCCGACAAAAATTAATAGCATATTTCACATTTCCTTCAAATAAATAGGATTTAACAAAGTTTTTTATAGGATTTATTGCTTTTGAATAGACTTTAATTGGACAAGTTGCAATCCAATGGGAATTAATCAATGAATTTACGTAGTCTGTTTTCGATGAATCGTAATTAATGGGAAATTGATTTTTTCAAAATGAATAGGATTCAATATGTTCAGTGAAGAAGGCAGCTTTGTTGTAAAATTCTTTAATATAGTGATTGATTTTGTATCAATCACTTTGACTTTAAGCGAGATTTAAAACTTTATCTGTTTCGTTTTAAAACCAGAAAGAGATAGAGACGGAAAGAGTTTTAAGCTTCGCTTAAAATCAAAATAACGTTGATGCAATCGGGCTTTATAACGTTTGGGAGAACTGGTGCGCACTGAATGCGCACTAGGCGCGGACTGTGTATTTCATTAGGGATTTCAGTGTGCGTTTCATTGTAAATCTAGTGCTGAGTTTTTGCACTTTCGTGCAAAAATCTAGCACGAGCTCTGAGGGACGATGTCGGTTGTGTGCAAAATATGGCGGCGAGAATTGATATAAATGAGAATGGTATGCATTGATATAAATGAGAACGATATAACTCGATCTTTTTTCGTCATCAAGTAGTGATGATGATGATTTTTTATTTATAAACGAAAAACAATATTCTAAAAATAAAAAACTTAATAAAATTAAAGATTGCAGGATTTCCAAAAGTTCTTGGCTGC
>Ga0157363_1007775_pt1 | contig 10171 bp, 10 predicted proteins | sample AttsexASBM1_FD_111477 | JGI IMG/M metagenome (GOLD analysis project Ga0157363, IMG submission 111477) | Fungus gardens microbial communities from leaf cutter ant in Ribeirão Preto, State of São Paulo, Brazil - Atta sexdens ASBM1 | ecosystem: Host-associated > Fungi > Mycelium > Unclassified ...
AAACCGGCCAGGATAAACGCGAGCTCAATATTACTTAATATGAGCCGGTGAGGTTTTTCAATGTCACTTAATCTGAACCGAAAATGACGCTGATTGCGATTCGGAGTGATTTCGATTGCGGGCCGCTACAGCTAAGGCACTATTTTAACTAAGGAAGCCGGTTTCAAATGAGAGGAAATTCGCTTTTAGCACATGAGTATTGACGGCAGAAAACGTTGGCAGATTAGGTAAGAAAACGGCCGCCCGAATGGGCGGCCCGTAGAGATCGGCAGTTTAGTGCGCCGCTATTTGCGCAGGCAGCTTCAATACGGCACGCTTGCCAGCCACTTCATCGGCCGTCACTGGTTTCGCCGCATTGCCCCAGCTGTTGCGCAGGTAGGTTGATACCGCCGCAACCTGCTCATCGGGCACGTGATCTTCTAAAAGAAATTGCTCGAATATTCAATCAAATAGGTTAGATTATCGACATAGGTTCAGTGCAGATTCAGTTTACTGAAACTTCCAATTTTTCATCAAGTTAGATGTAGTTTTGGGGAACAAAATGTCTACGCAGTGTTCATTTATGCAATGACGGACATTTAAAGCCAGCTTTAAATAAAGTTAATCAAAAAGCAAAAAAACAAATACCAATCAAACAGTTAATTCACGTCAGTGGGCAAAGCGGAACTGTTAAGGTTATGCGTTTCTCAACCATGGCTATGGATGACTTCTGAGCTTTTACACACCTCAAAAGTACAATGTCCCGTCATCAAGATACTCGCACGCACTAATCAGCGATTGCGGATCTATTCGTTTACGCAGCGAGAACCCCATCAGCCTGATACCGTTTTCCAGGTAAATGTCACACGTCCCGTTAACTGTATACATAATGATTTTTTCAAACCGACGCCCAATAAAATCCCGGCATAGCTCTCTCTCTTTGGTGCTCCCCAAATCCAGCCTGACTATATTTTCACCAGTGATTTTTTTCGCACGCGTTTTAAGTGCGTGCAGTCTTGCTTCAGCAACATTTATTTCTTTGTTCAACGCATGTAATTTTTCAGCCAGTGGCCCTACGTCAGGCGCAATCTGTATCGCCTCTATTAACCGGTTGACCTTCGTGTGCATACCAAGCAGATCGCTTTCTAATTGCCTTACGCTATTTATGGATCCCTGATAGTGATGGAGGTAATCGAGGGCAGGTATCACTGTTTCAATCAGCACTGCATCTATTATGTCTCGGCGTGTAGCCGGGGCGTGACAACGATGCAGCCGGCGCATTGGGCATACGTAATAGCCCATCCCACGGCCGTCAATCCCGCTCATGATCATTGAGTGCCCGCAGCACCCACAACGTAATACGGATCGGAAGAGGTTAATCAGGTAGGGGTTATCGTAGAGTTTTTGTCGGCCATAAGGTTTGAGACGGACGTTTTGAACGTCATTAAACAGTTTTTCCGGAATGACAGCCGGATAATAACCGGGGATCTCTTTTGCGCCTTTAGACACCGTTCGGTAAGAAGGGACAAACGTGCCTATGAGGGCCTTGTTACTCAAAAGCTTTTCAATGGTGGATGGGTTCCATACAGCTGTTTCACCCGTCAGCGTAATCACTTTTTTATCGTTCAGGATTTTCGTAATACCATTCAAAGAATGGCCTTTAAGCCTTAACCTGAAGATCTTGATCAGAGTAGCAACGTATTCCTCTCTGACTTCAAAAGATTCGCCAGTCGCTGACACTTTCAGCCAACGGGGGCAGCTTCGTGTGATCAGCTTGCCCGTTTTTTCTGCCTCTTCACGTTTCTTTTGCCAGGCAGAACGCATGCGTCGGGATTTGATTTCGCTTTCTTCATTGGCACGCTGCGCGATGAGTATGGCTTTAATCAGAATATACGGATCATCCAGAGAATCCTGTGTGTAGCGGGTATGATCTGATAGCGTGACGACGTCAATACCGGCTTTAAGCAGACGTCTGAGTCGCTCTGATGCCTCTCCAATTTTTTCTCGTGACAGCCTGTCCAGACTTTCAACCAGCAATGCTGTGCCTTGCGGAATGAAACCATGTTCAACGGCATCCAGAAAATCTGCCAGAGCTCCCCGGGACGCATGTGCCCCACTGAAAGCGCTTAAACCTAAATCCTGATAAGTAAGGTCATCAAGCTCATAACCAGGATTCTGTGCAATCCATTCTTTTATGAGTTCATTTTGTCTTCTGAAAGAGTCGCCAAATTGCTGGCTGGACACGGAAAATCTGATGTAGGCAATTGCTTTTTTACCATTGCTGTCACCTCGCTTTGATTAAGAGAGCATGTCATGAATGGCGATAAAGATTTGTGAACTACATCAGGGCACCGTGTTTGCATCGTAAGCTGGTGAGATGGCCTCAAAGCGGTAAATAAATCTGTCATTCGGAAGCCGTAAGCTTACTGCAGATCGCCATACAGACTAATCCCTTCCACACGTCGATGATCTGGCTGTATGCTTGATGGCAATCTTCATTCAGTGACTGCATCACAAATGTCACTTCGCTACCGGAAGGTCTGAAAACCTGGTGGTATAAGCGGGTGATAACATCTCGCGCTTCATTGCCCAGGAGCGTTGAATGCCCTGCCCTGCGAACCACAGTTTTCCTTTCCCGCTCTGGTTAAGCCCATCAACGACACGCATTAGCGCCTCGCTGTTGGCCTGTGGCTGATACTCATCAAACAGATTGAGCTGAGCAATGCCCTGGCTAAAAAAATCCCCTAACATTACGCCAGCTTTCATATAACGATGACCATCAAGCCAGATGTGTCCCAGCGCCTCCATCGCCACACGGATAATGTCACGGGAGTCGTTAGATGGCGTCATCAGCCGGCCCATTGCCTGGTTGCCATAGTACACCTCACCGCCAGCGTGAGGGCTGGTCTTAATGAATACAGCAACCTGACGGCAATACTGACGTTCACCACGCAGCTTCTCTGCAGCTCTGACCGCAAAGTTACAAACGGCTTCGCGCATTTGCTCAAATTCCGTAATACGGCTGCCGAACGATCGCGAGCAGACAATCTGCTGTTTTGTTGGCGCGAACTCCTCCAGTTCAAGGCAGGGTTCGCCACGTAGCTCGCGTACCGTACGCTCCAGCACGACGTTAAAATGTTTCCGGATGATCCATGTGCTCTGTTCGGACAAATCTTTAGCGGTCTCAATCCCCATGGCGTTCAGCTTTTTACTGATGCGCCGGCCAACGCCCCACACATCTTCCACCGGCACCAGCGCCATCAACCTGCGCTGTCTTTCAACATTCGACAAATCAACCACTCCACCCGTCTGCGTCCATTTTTTTGCAGCATGGTTCGCGAGTTTCGCCAGCGTCTTGGTCTGGGCAATGCCCACGCCCACGGTCAGATGGGTATCGCGGTAGACACGCTCCCGAACTTCTCGCCCGAATACCTCCAGCGGCTTATAACGACGCATACCGGTGAGGTTCATGAACGCTTCGTCGATCGAGTAGATCTCCACGGCCGGGGCCATATCTTCCAGTGTGGTCATCACCCGGTTACTCATGTCTGCGTACAGAGCGTAGTTAGAGCTGAAGACCTGCACACGATGACGGCGTAGTTCATCTCTCATTTTGAAAAAAGGGTCACCCATTTTAACGCCCAGCCTTTTCGCTTCCGCAGAACGGGCTATCACACAGCCATCGTTATTACTCAGCACTACAACTGGCTTGCCGCGCAGATCGGGGCGAAAAACGGTCTCACATGACGCGTAGAACGAATTAACGTCCACCAGCGCAAACATTTACTGGCCCAGATTTTTAATGGCATGTCTGACAACGCCGAATACTTCAAACTGGTCAGCGTCGTGGATGGGAATGATGGAATGTGCCGCGTTCATTGGCTTAAGGTGCAGAAAGGGGCGTAGCATGAGTTGCTTAACGGTGAACTCACCGGAAAGTGAGGCAACGACAATGTCACCGTGTCCGGGTTTGAGGGAGCTGTCGACCACCAGCATATCGCCATCGTTGATGCCACCCTCAATCATCGAATCACCACTTACGCGTATGAAATAGGTCGCACTGGGGTGTTGCACCAGCAGACTATTGAGATCAATGCGCTGCTCGACATAGTCCTGCGCAGGTGACGGGAAGCCGCAAGGTACGCGGCTGATATAGAGTGGCAACTCCATGATGGCGCGGATTTCCGCAGGTTGTAAAAACTCCATTTTTGGGGTCTCAAGAAGATTACTGTATATAAATACAGTAATATCAATCAACAAGATTTATCAAGCCGCTACGTTTGAGCTTTTTGTAAAGTCATTGGTGGCAAAGGATTTTTATTTTCATTTAGTGACAGCAACTATCACAGTGATAAGCCGCAGCTCACATCATTTTAGTACCGTTACGCTATAGTGATGACGTAACACACAGCAAACGTGTTGCGTACGAAATTGATTCTTAGAACAAACTTTGCCCGCATATGCGGGCTTTTTTTATTCAGATCGATAGCTACATACCAAATACCCGCTACGCTTGATTTGTCGCTTCACATCTTGTGATATCGACCATGCGACACCCTAAGGAACTTGTGGCACGTTATCGATTATTTTGCCTGCGCCCAAATATCTGTTCGGGCTTTTTTATGCCCGCTGATGTTTTATACATCACTCAAATTCTGAGCAAAAAAGCCAGCAACATCTATGCTCATCGAACGCTGAACGGTGGCCTTGCCAGCATCATGGCATTCTGTGTTTCGCTTTCCTGTGCACGCGTTCATACCCATATAAGCCGGTCCCATTTATGCCTTACTACCCATGGTCTATAATTTGAGTACACAACACCAGATGTGTGCACTAGCTTTCATAACTGGAATGTTCTCCTTGCTCGCCAATGCGCGGGCTTTTTTTTAGCCAATTCAGCACAGACCTTTCTTAGCCTGATGACTTGTAGGACCATTCTCACATCACTCGACCTGACTCCTCCCTAACCTGCAAAGGCTACACTCATACAGGATGTTGCGCGTTAGCTTTACGAGATTTGCAGGTCAACCTGTCATTGAGCAATTTGCCCGCTTATGAGTGGGCTTCTTTTATCCGCCTCTATCATCACATAGCATTTAAGACTATTCTTAGCCGACACACAGCCATGCGTTGCGTGTAGAGATTTTCCCTTGATCAGTCCGCTTTACTTGCCCGCCACGTGCGGGCTTTTTTTTTGCCATGCCCGCATACATAAGCTAAGTTGATTATTGTCTCTCACCGAGACTCCGAGAACCCCATTGGAAGTATTAGGCACAGGATTATGCCGCCCGGATATCCGTCCGGGCTTTTTTACGCTACTTCGTTAAATCGGTCTAAACTCATACAGTTCATTAACTGCCGAGGCTGATGCTATGCAGGCTTCCCCGAAGTTTGTTGTGGTTCTTAACGTATTAGCAACCTTGATTCTGACACTGGGACTGGCCTGGCATTTAGGTTGGTTCTTTATCGGCCCCACCCCGTAGCTTGCTACAAGATAAGCGCGGTATACCTCTGCCCCGTCGCCGGGGCTTTTTTACGGAAAAAGTATAATGAGGTATATTTATTTAATAATAAGCATGGGATAAGGAAAGAGTTCTTACGTAATAATGAAAGATTATAACTAATATCTCCTCATCACAACTAACTTCTTAAGGCAATATTGCTCTGTGAACTTTTAACTCTATTTTGAAAAAATGCAGCATTATGAATAAAAAGACAATCATATTAATCCATGCAGATTAATGAAGAGTGAACCTTATAATATCCATCCCGCTTTCAATGCAGGAAGCACTTTCATTAACCTTCAGATAAAGGTGGATTATGAACATCAAAAAGACAGGTTTGATAGCGGGGCTGGGATTGGCTTTATTCTCATCTTCAATAGCTCAGGCTTCCGCCAGTGAAAAAAAGGAATATAATTACCAATTTAAAACTGCAATATCTCCAGGTTATGAGCGGGCAAGCGTTAAGGGTATAGGTAGCATTCAAGGCCCAAATTTAAAGATCAAGTCAGAATCGGATTTTCCTTTTGGCTTTATGTTATCGGCATCCTACCTGAAAGATCACTGGAATCTCAATAAAAAAATGGGATGGCAAAAGGATAATCAAGATGAAGAAAAAAAGAGTAAAGCTGAGTATTATTCAGTTATGGTGGGGCCTACGATCAAGATTAATGAAATGGCAAGCCTTTATGCACTTGCTGGTATCTCGCACAGTAAATTCAACGAAGACGCGAATGCTGCTCGTGGGAAGAAAAAGCCAAACCACCTGGCCTACAGTGCTGGTATAGCAACCACGCTATTTGACCACCTTGAATTGAGCGCAGGCTATGAAGGTTCGAAAGTTAACGTCGCGGGGAAGGACAAGCAACTTAATGCAGGCGTGGTCAATATCGGTTATGCCTTTTAAATAAAGCAACAACACAACAAACCGGACTAAAATAAGCGGCACAAAGCAAACATATAAGCTGAGTGCCGATTTCATAATATCATTCCAACAATACCAAAGAAAATGTTTAGCAGGCAATGCGTTAATCTCAAATATTAAATCACAATATTCCTCACAGAGACTAAAAAATGCCACGAACTCTCAAATAAATTCATTTATATGAATCGAATATCACATAAAATCATTCCCGTTAAACATGTGTTGGGAGCGATTAACATTATGTATGCTCGCGTGAAAGGTCACTATTTATCTTCTGTCATCCTTATCTGCACTGTATTTTTCTTTACGCCTGCAGCTCATGGCGAGTTTATAGCCCCTACTCTTATGTTGGGTTATCAATATGTCAACATTGATAACTATGGCCATGCCAGCGGACCGGTTTTCATGTACAAAACTAACTCAGCCCCACTTAGCTTTGTGGGTAAACTGACCGCAGCAAAACATTACTGGCAAAATCAGCAACATTCCTGTAATCGAGGGGATACCAAATGTCAGAATGCGGCATGGTCCAGCACATACAATGTCAGAAATGCAGAGTATTTCTCAGCATTATTTGGTCCTGCTTATAGACTAACAGATGCGGTTTCTCTGTTTGGCCTTGCTGGCATCTCTCATACGAAAATAGAAGATCCTTTTGAAGGGAGAAAAGACAGTCCACACCTGCAACCCAACAAATCACATTCATCGAATCATATGGCCTACACCATTGGACTCGCTTTCTCACCTTATCGTGACTTGTCTATTGATTTAGGTTATGAAATGTCGCACACAACATTCAACGAAAAAGAACACTTTACCGGAAGCAGATTCTTCACGGTTGGATATAAGTTCAAATAATGTCATCCTTATCAACTAAAGGGCAATTCAGGAAGCTTTAGCATCTTGAAATTATCACTAACCATGGTGTTCAATTTATCCATGTAGTCTATCAACTGGAGGAGAACATCACTCTCTTCTTTAGTTAATGATTTTTTAAGTAGCAGCTTAACATGCAGCGGGGTAATTTTCCTCAAAGTAATATCCAGAAGTTCATCCCGAGCCTCCTCAAAGTGCTCTTTTGAATCGTACAAATGCGTAGATTCATTTTTAACAACAACTCCATCGAGATACAGCCAAGATCCAGAAATGTCGATGGATACATCATGGTCGTCAATATCCACCTCTGCCACGCTTAGTCCATCTGGCCAGAGCATCGAAACATCCTTCGCAATGCTGCGTATGATGCCATTAGTATCGTAAGCAAACTTCAGAGTGTTTGCGCTGAATAATTTCTGGCATTGATACCACTCATTGCCGTTTTCATCAAAAAGAAACAAAACACCATGTCGCTGCTGTAATGCCTGGTCATTGGCCAGCACGGGGGCGCCAGGCGTGAATCTTCTAAAGTCCATCATCTTTTTTATTATCCTGTCCTATGGTCTTCCACTCTCCGCGGCCAGTCAGATCTACCTGTATGGGCCTGAACGTCGCTCTGTAATCCTGGCTGAGCTTTTTCGCTGCATCCCATTGGGTCATGACAAAACCATTACAACCCGCTAAGCGCCTTCCTTTTTTTGTGGTTTCAGAACCCAGCCTGATGCTCCTGATATATAAACCATCTAACTCGGACCATGTTGGTCTTGTGTTGATTGCATCTGATTGCTCTTTGAATTTTTGATCCAGCCAGTGTGTAAGCCAGCCTCTTTCTGAATTTTTATCAGGAAAGGTTTTTTTAAAACTCTCATCGTCTTTCGCATTTCTCCAGTGAGCTCCATAAACATTCCCCCCTCCATCATAAAGGGTATTGCCGGCATACAGATTGGCCGCTTTGACGTCTTTTTCAACTTTTAGCTCTTCTTTTACGGTAAGCGAACCTGAGAGTTCTCCTCCCTTCAGAGGCAGAAACGTTTTTTTGGCCTGTTCATCACTGTATCCTTCGCCCTTCTTTATGTAACGCCCATCCCCCTGCCTGCGATTCATGGCATGACCTGCATTAATTGCATCCGGCACCGGCAATGCACCCCCGGTATTGCCACACATCAACCAGACCTGTGCAGAGCTGTCCCACTCTACCGTTATGAATCCTCCTGCCATTATCTCGCCACCTTCCAGCTCTTTTTTCGCCTGAGAAAGCAAAGGGTGCGTCTCACCGCCTTTCGCAGAAAAGACAGATTTACCGGTATTTGGCTCATGCGCTTTAAACGTCAGGCGCATGCCATCGACCAGAGAGGATATCGGTGGTTGATAACTGGCAACATACGTATTAGCTGACCCGGCATCATGTGCAAAAGTCAGGTTACCCTGCTGCAGTGACTGATAAACTCCTCCTGTGGGAAGGAAAGGAGCCTCAGGCGCTCGCCTGATATTGTCTGCTGTGATGCCCTTTGCCTTCGCGGCTACAGTGATTATCCACGCACTGATACACCCCGGATCGGCCTCAGGTGTCGGTTGTGTTCCGTCCGCCGCGGCTATGCCAGTTTTAAGCGATAAGCTGCATACTCCCTGACGCACACAGGGCAGCGCTTCGCCAGCGTTGCCCTGACCATTAAAAGCCTTTGAAGGGTCTGCTGCATTATAAAATGGAAGCACGATGCCACCGGTATCCGCCTCGATGTAGGCAGCCTGGACCAGATAATTAATGCTCATTCCATTCTGCATGGGTGCAGGGACATCAAAGGTGACATCTCCCGTTAAACCCTGCTTGAGAATGGTGCCAGAATGGTCCGCTGGCAGTGTAGAGTACGCAGTTTCGTCGATATGCTGCAGACAGTAAATCTCGCCAGCGCTGACATGTACCTGCAGGGATGCAGGTGATGCTGGCGAGCAGTGCAGCCCGCTAAGGCAGGTACCCGAGCCCAGCACCGCGCTTGCAAGCTTAGCCAGCCCGATCATTGCAAACTTATTCGTATTCAGGAGATCCGTTTCAAGAGGAACGGCTCCTGGATAGACAATCTGACGGTCCATATAAAACCTCATAAAAAAAAGCCACCCAGTTGGTGACCTTTTCAAAACACTGACCCAGGTTTGTTATTGCACCCTGACCCAGACAATTGTGCCCAGCATTTTCACTGCGGCTATTGCTGCGTAAATCTGAGCATCAGTAGCCTTCCCGGAGGATATCGTTATGTCGCCATTTTCTGCATCAGGATGGCTGGATATATAAGAAGTCTCATTTTCAGGGCTGTCATCAGTTGCACCGCTTTTGACAGACCGGTGAGCAATAACAAATGCCTGGTAGGGGATTGCTCGTGAGCCATAGCGCCCGGCCATTCCATAACCCATTGCCGGAATACCATATCCTCCTGTATCAGCAGGTCGTAGCGGTTCAATAATGGTTGGCGCAAGTCCGGTCAGGCCCTTAACTGAGACAGTAATGGCCTGACGTGTCCCGCGTTCGCAGAAAAGACTTTTGCTGATTTTTCTGCGTAACTCATTATCCGACATTCCCTCATCCCGCATAAGGCGAGCGCCGAAGAAGTCCCGGGCAGCAATGTCCAGCCAGCTATCACTGGCTGTGGATATACGCGTCTGGCACCGTGCGTACGCATAAAGTGAATAGCACCACGACAAAGACAGGGTGCATGACGACAACAAACAATTAAGCACAGGACTTTTATCACTGAACCAGCCTGCAGGCAGCAGTGCTTGCAGGCGTGAATGAATGTCATCAAAATCGCCTTTACTCACTTAATACACCTCTATGGTACCAGCCCGGATAACCTCTTTAGCTGTTGCAGCCAAATCGGCAGTTTCTTTGTTCAGCCTT
>Ga0157363_1007776_pt1 | contig 10170 bp, 4 predicted proteins | sample AttsexASBM1_FD_111477 | JGI IMG/M metagenome (GOLD analysis project Ga0157363, IMG submission 111477) | Fungus gardens microbial communities from leaf cutter ant in Ribeirão Preto, State of São Paulo, Brazil - Atta sexdens ASBM1 | ecosystem: Host-associated > Fungi > Mycelium > Unclassified ...
AATGGCCAGCGCGCAACTTTAAAATTTTTTAATTTCATTTATGCCATTCGAAAGAGAATCGTTTGTACCCGTTTGTACCTCTCTTACTTTCGTTTGTACCTCAAAGGGTTCGGAGATACAGCGATTTCAAAATTTCATAAATGCGTCAAGAGGGTAAGTCGGTCATTTTTAAAGATATTGAAATGGGACCAATGGCATTCGAAAGAAAATCGTTTGTACCCGTTTGTACCTCTCTTATTTTCGTTTGTACCTCAAAAGATTCGGAGATACAGCGCGTTTCAGTTTTTGCGCAACCCTTACATAGCAAATTTAGCGAATTTTAAAGATATCGAAATGGGACCATCGGCATTCGAAAGAGAATCGTGTGTACCCGTTTGTACCTCTCTTACTTTCGTTTGTACCTCAAAGGGTTCGGAGATACAGCGCGTTTCAGTTTTTGCGCAATCCTTACATAGCAAATTTATCGAATTTTAAAGATATCGAAATGGGACCATCGGCATTCGAAAGAGAATCGTTTGTATCCGTTTGTACCTCTCTTACTTTCGTTTGTACCTCAAAGGGTTCGGAGATACAGCGATTTCAAAATTTCATAAATGCGTCAAGAAGGTAAGTCGGTCATTTTTAAAGATATCGAAATGGGACCAATGGCATTCGAAAGAGAATCGTTTGTACCCGTTTGTACCTCTGTTACTTTCGTTTGTACCTCAAAGAGTTCGAAGATAGGGGTTGCGCAAAAACTGAAACGCGCTATATCTCCGAACCCTTTGAAGTACAAACGAAAGTAATAGAGGTACAAACGATTCTCTTTCGAATGCCGTTGGTCCCATTTCGATATCTTTAAAATTCGCTAAATTTGCTATGTAGGGGTTGCGCAGAAACTGAAACGCGCTGTATCTCCGAATCCTTTGAGGTAGAAACGAAAGTAAGAGAGGTACAAACGGGTACAAACGATTTTCTTTCGAATGCCGTTGGTCCCATTTCGATATCTTTAAAATTCGCTAAATTTGCTATGTAGGGGTTGCGCAGAAACTGAAACGCGCTGTATCTCCGAATTCTTTGAGGTAGAAACGAAAGTAAGATAGGTACAAACGGGTACAAACGATTCTCTTTCGAATAAATGGCATAAATGAAATAAAAAAATTTTAAAGTTGCGCGCTGGTCATTTTTTATTTTTCACTTTTTGTTTAACTGTTTGAGGTACAAACGAAATAATGATCAGTACAAACAAATACAAACGAAGTACAAACGGCCTGCAGTATTAATTTTTATTTTTGATAAAGTTGAGCGCCAGGTTCACATCGGTCTAGTTTGTACTATAAAAAAAGTTAAACAAACCTTATTAATCTGCGATAACATCACTATATATATATTAAGTCAGAAATTTATACTACTGGTCGCAATATTACAGCATGGCAATAACTCACCTACAGCTGTTTACATAATCGTACGTGGGCGGATAATGTTTTTCATATTTAAATTTTAATATTCCGGCGACATAGGCAGAACAGGAGAATACGAAATATCTGATAAAAACATCTATTTAAGTATCTCGAATAACAAGCAAATTTAAAATAAAAAGTATTATCATCTTCATTTTCAAGAGGTGCATAATATCTGTTTTCTTCTTCTTCCTCTATTGTTTCCTGAGGCACTTCTATTTCGTCATGTATTTCTTTCTCCTCCTCGTCATCGCCGTTGTCATCAATGCTATCCTCAGCATTAGTGTTGTCCTGCTCCTCATTATCATGCTCATCATTATCGTCATCATCGAAACCATTATCGATATCGTCAATGTTCTCATTATCCTTCTCCTCCTCCTCCTCCTCCTCCTCCTCCTCCTCCTCCCCCTCCTCCTCCCCCCCCTCCTCCTTCCCTCCCCCCTCCCCTCTTCCTCCTCCTCCTCCTCTTCCTCCTCCTCCTTCTCCAGATTCTACATCTTCTTCCCGATCTTGTTCGATTTCCTGCTAAAAAATAATTTTTATTATTATTATTATTTTTAAACTCTGTATATAACTAACTCTCTATATTCGATTAACTTATTTTTTACACGTTATAGAAATGGTGAAACCTGGAGAGACCAATGCTCTAATTGAATCAGACGAACTCAATCCGCTATTTGTATTGTTATCGTCATCATCATCTAAAACAAAATTGATTTTATTCTTTATCGCATTACATCTGTATTATATGAACTAGATTTCTCGATTATTTGTAAAATACTTACCAATTACAATGACAGGAACGTCACACGGAGGCGGAACATTATTTTTCATCGGTTCAATACGTGCTCTTCCTGGAAAAAATAAAATATTTTAATAATCGAAGTTTCTATAACGTTTAGTTAATATTTATTTCCCTAGAACTTATTCGCTGGTACTCCTTCCTCTTCTTCTCTCACAGAATGACGTTGCCTTAAACTAAGGCGCTCCCTGCGACGTGATATCGTTTGTCCTATAATGCAATTCGGTTTTATGAAATAAATATTATAATTTAATTATAAAGTAAATTTTGAATGCTAATATATTCGATTTTATTTTAGAAATTATTACTGCTTACTTCTTAATCCAGTGCGTCGATTGAAGTCAACTGTGTGATCTCCTGCGTCAATCTCCTCGTGTCCAAAACACTCGCATATTTCTAGATGTGATGAGCGATTATATTTTTCAATCTCTCGTCATCACAATGCCCTAGTGTGCATCATGCACACTAACATCCTGGAGCATTCATCCACGAAATTCTCGAAAATGGAATAATTTTTTTCGTTATTATTTGACAATTTTATCAGATAATCGGCGGCAATTAATTTTTTATTTAAGTTATTAGCAATGATAAAAAATTTGGTGAGTAACTCACGAAGTTCCATTTTTTAAATACGAATTAAAAGCGATTCGCAAATAGTTAACTCGCAAATCAATCTACTACAGAGTCTGAACGTGGGACTAAACTTTAGCTTGACCAATGCTTGGTATTTATGCTCGTAGCAACATTCATAAAATTCTTCTCCTCAAAAAGAAAGTTTCTAGTCCCTTCATTGACCGATAGGTTTTAACAATTTTGGTAATTGGTCGCTTTTTTTACTAGGAGTGATTTTCTCGTAAAATTTAGAGAAGTAGGAGATGACAAAAATTTCTTAGTTATGATCAGCCCCGTATCTAATCTAGCTTCGTTTCACCATCATAAAAAATTATCTCGAAAAGCATCGGACCTTCGTTTTTACCCTCATAAAACCATTAGCTCTCGTTTTCAATGTTATCCAGAAAAGTTTTTATCACACTATAAAATTTTTATTGTTACGGTAAATCTTTAAAATTTTTCCTTCTGCATTTTTGTATCTTGTTTCTTGGAAAGGATTGTTATGCAATATTAGTCTTCGATTGATAAATAATAAATTTTTCAGCAAAAGAAAAAATACAATTTTAATGGAAATTCCTATATCTCGCTTGACCAATAATATTACTTGGTTTTTATTAGTTTTCCCCTCTTCAGGAGTTGCCTCGTCATAAGGAAAAAATCCGGCGAACATTGAATATAATCCCTTCGTTTAAAACTTTCCTCATGTTTATCAATATAACTAATATTTAATTTTTGTATTCTATAAATTTTCGTAATTTTCGTAAACAGCATTATTTATATATTTATATTTTATTCGTATACAGCGTTATTTTTTCCCTTGGGAGTGTATTCAAAAGTTTCAGAAAAATGGAAGACGACTAAATTTTCCTGCATTACCATTTCCTAACTCAATTTAACATCTTTTTTTGTCGTATCTCTGTCTCTTTAAACATTAATGAATTTTCTAAAAAGCAATAAACCCAATATATTTACTTTAAATCGAAGACTTCATAAAAAAAAACTCGAAGGTAATAATATTTACTTATCAATGTAATAATTCTTATTCGTTAGAAACTATCTATGAGATAAATCAATTCTTTGTCCCTTATGATTCATTACGAAAAAATTTTCTATAAATACTTGCAAAACTGAGCATAGAAAGTACGCACAACTGATGATCATTACATCCTGAATTACGCGTTCCTGTACTGAATTCGTTTAAATTGGTTTTCATTTTTTTGTAAATATTCGAAGAAAGTATTCCATTCTACGTTTTTCTACACAGAATCACACTCTACTATCGAATAATTGGGCACAGAAATAATTATGCCTACACCAAGCTACGCGGTTGCACGAAAAAATTGTTTCTTGAGGTACGTATTTCTATGTTAAAGTACAATACTTATCTTTTAATTTTTCCATTGTAAGCCATTCTACGCTATTTTACGCTGAATTATTTTTACTCATCTATAAGCATTATTCATCTTCACCGACAGAGGGCCGCGGCAAAGATGCATAAACTCGTAAATAAGGATCACTTAAGAAAGTATATAAGAAGCGCAGCATTTCGCATGTAAAGTGAGCCCTCAAAATTAAGCTTTAATATTAAACAATAAGATTAGAAATAAGACTGTTTATGTTAGATATATTATTTTAAATACGAAGCGCTACTAGAATCTGAATGTAAAGATGTTAAACTATTTAAAGATTATATTTCGTGGGTTTCCTCCGTTCAGATCCGTTCTTGGAATATCAATGTTTCGTGAACCTTGCAGTCCACTTCATCAGGCGAAGAGCAGCCTGATACTCAGCTGTTTTTTTGCCATTCCTTTTATATTACGCTACTTGAAGTGATGGGGGGGAAAAAAGAAACTTGTGGAGGGAGTGGAGGAGAGGTGGGGGAAATTGGTCGATCTTCAATAACTGGGAGAATAGTTTTCCATATTTTATTTATGTTGTAGTAATTATTTCTATTTAGATTTAGGGTCTTTTTGTATCTTTATAGCTTCTTCTTGGAAAGTATGATGTAATGTTGGTTATTGGTTGTTTTGTCAAATAGTATTTGATGTCTTGTCTCGATGTTGTGTTCTGATAATGCTGACTGCGTGACATCTGACATCATGTTGGTATTCTTTTATTCGTAGGTTGATCTCTCGATTTCAATGTATACTTGTCCGCAGGAACAAGGTATTTTGCATATTCCTACAAATCCTCTCCCACCAAGACTGTACGGTCTGAGGGGACCAAAGGTACACAAACATTCCCCTCAGACCAATTGCCAGCATTATACACTCCCTGACATACAACTTATCCCGCTACCTAGCACAAACACTACAACTCCTCACTGAAAAATCCGAATCACACATAACCAACTCAACGGACTTCATACAAAAGATCCAAAAAGTCCGACTACGTCCCACAGACCTGCTTGTAAGTTTCGACGTAGAATCCCTTTCCATTTCTTAAGAATTGTCCTATTTTTTGGATGGATTTAAAGATAGTTCGAATATTGTGTTTATTTAATATCCTGCCAAACCAATCTGTTGTTTCTTTAATGGGAGAATGGATAAGATCCTTTCGTCTGGTTGTCTTGTTTGCAAGTTTATGATTGTTTGATTATGTCTTTTATCCGTATCGTATCGTATCCATTTTTCTGTAATGTTAGTAGAGTTGAGTTCTGTCAGTAGATGTATAGTATACATTGAAGAAACCGAGAGAATGATCAACCTACGGATAAGAGAATACTAACGTGATGTCAGATTAAATATGTCACGCAGTCAGCATTAGAACACAACATCAAAACAGGACATCAAATAAATACTATTTGACAAAACAACCACAATAGTCAACATTTTTCCAAGAACGTATAGAAAAACCATAGAGATATAAAAACGCCCTAACAATCTAAATATAGGAGATAATGAGTATATACTTAACATAATTAATGGCTACAACATAAATGAAATATGGAAAATCATTCTCTCGGTTATTGAAGACCGACCAATTTCCCCCATCTCCTCCCAATTCTTTTCTTTCCCCCCATCACTCCAACAAGTAGCGTAATATAAAAGGAACAGCTCGAAAGAACAGCTCAGTATCAAACTGCTCCTCGCCCTAATGAAGTCGACTGCAAGGTTTACGAAATGTTGACATTCCAAGAATGGATCTGGTCATGGAGGAAATCCGCAAAATGCATAATCTTTATATAGAAAGTATCCGAGGAAGCTTCAAGAATATTATGTTGAATTTATTATATATATTCATTTAAATGAATTAATTTCAGAAATTATAATTGCATGCTAATATGGTTGTCGGACTTTCAACGCAATCAATCTGAAATAATCTTTTAATTTTTAATCTTTAATCTTTAATCTTTAATAATCTTTTCAAATTTCTCAAATTTAATCTTAAAAATCTTTAATATTAAAGTATCCATGCTACGATGGAATTCTAATTTTATCATGATAGCAACGTGATAGCATCTCGAATTCATGCTAAATGAGTTCAAGAAGCATGTGACTTTAAATAGTATAGTGTAAAACCGAAATTATGCTTAGAGTATAGTTTTACGTAGGAAGGCGTAAATCTTTGGCATAGGAGTAGAATTTTATACCAAACTATTTTCATGTTTCATTCATTTACTTAAGTGTAATTTTTAAAGCATAGTTAAGCTTAATTTGGGCATAATTAGGCGTATTTTTCGGCGTAGTTTGCCGTAGTTTGACATTGTTTAGTGTTATCTGGCATACAAAGGCTTACTTTGGCATAAGAATGGAATTCTACTCCAAAGTACTTCCGTGTTCTAAACTACGTATTTAGGAATAGTTTTAGCGTAATTAAGACTAGTTTTTGGCAAGAAATTTTTCCATCAAGGAAGAGACGGCGAAGATTTAGAGAAAGATGCTTGCAACGTAAGCTCACCATGTTATCCCTTCCACAATGCTCTTATCCTACAAGTATAAGTCACTAGTGACCGAGCGATTCCTGTTCATGTTTCTTTGAGTTTTTCGATAATTATAAATTATATTACATTTTATTTTCCAAAATGAAGTATCTTCCAATGAAGTATCTTCCAATGAAGTATCTTCCAATATTTATTCTATTGCAGAAAGTTCACAGTAAGTTGATAAATTTTTAGAGATTTTCTTTGAATCATTCTGAATAGGTGAAAGAACGAACGGATTCTAGATCCATGTTTGTATGGATGAAGCATCAAATTGTAGCTTGTATGGGAAGGATTAAATATTGTGAATGATTGCGATGAAACGCGAGGCAAGACAGAAGGAGAACAAAGAAAGAGAAGTTTTTATCGATACAGAAAGAAAATTAAAATATTTGACTGAGGTGTAGAATAAAGCGGCATGGAACTTAGTGGAACGATGAATAAGTGGGGAAAGATATGTAATCTTAGTACTTGATGACAAGAGAGTTAAAGATGGAATGAAGCTCAGAGTTCAACTGAAGGAAGCGTCACAGATGTGGAGGAGCAAAGAATAGAATGAGATAGCATAAATGGAAAATAAAACATTGCTACATTCTAAGCCAACTAGATCTCTGGATATATGATCGCAGATAATACGGAGATATATGATCGCAATAGGAGAAGCGAAGGCCAGAATTTTGGATACGCTGTAAACGATTAAGGAATTATTGATTAAGAACGTAATCGAAACGTAGACATCAGCGTAATCAAATAATGAAGTAACGAGTAATTAAGAAGTGAAGAGTTTTTAAGAGCAGAAAAGGATGTGATAAAGGGGATAAAGAAGACATAGACGTAAGCAACCCGATACTTGATGGCCACGTGACTCGAATGCCCATGAAGAATCAATCTAAATATCAAAAATCTTAATAGAGGATGAGGAATTGGAACGGAGTTAATACAAATATTGAAGGATTGAATACGGGATAATAATGTCAAGGAATCGACAATTAGCAAGGATGATTTAGAGGGATTTAGAGATGCAATGAATTATTAGTAGAGAGAGATCATTTGGCAATAAATTTTAGATCTTTATTTAAAGCAGAACAGGCTGCAAAAGCATCGAATGGGTAAAAGAATTTGAAAAGAATTATGTCTGCATACATGAAGAGCTCAGAAGATAGAGAAATATTAGACAAATCAGATAAAAATATTAAAAAGTAAAATTCCGTAATGAAATCTTGAGGTACTCCAGAAAAAACGGCACGGAGAAAAAATGGAGAAGAAGAGGAAAGAGGAAAAGAATTATATTTGAGAACTTTTTTGCTGCGTGCGATTTGTAAGGAACAGAGCAGATTAGCGAGAGAACCGAATGGGAGAGACTGCATAGCTTGAGTTTGACTAAATAGGTCATGGTTAACGGTATTGAAAGCTTTTTATAAAAATAATTTTGTAAAAATAGTTTTATAATTTTGTATTCGCCTATAATTATGAATTTAAGACTCCTTTAATACTTTCAATTAAAAATAACTATTAAATAAAAGATAAGTAATATAAGATCAAGTATTATTATATAGAGACCGGGAGTACGTTTCAAAATTTTTACCTTGAGACGACGAAATCTAATGGAAATTAATGTATTGACGAAATTTGATATGGTCGATGAGTATCTCATCATTCTGCAAATTCTTTATGAAATATGGATAGTAATAAAAATAGATAGCCCAATTAGAGAGGCCAAAGCATATAGGCAAGAGATTGTCCATGAGAATATTCGAATATGCCTAAATCAAAAAACAAGCAAAAGGTCAATAATGATGCCAGCGCTTTTTCTAGCGTCTCTGTCACAGTTTCTAAGTCGTCGGCTAGTATTTTAACTGAATTAGTTCTTGCTGCACAAGACACAAACACGTTCTAATATTTTTTATAAGGTTTTCAGAAGTAGTTTTTGCAGTTTCTCTAGGAATTTTGTGTGTACTACACTGTAAGATATGTACACTGAGGGATAATGTATTTGTATGTCGTTTAATCAGCAAGTACTGAACAACAGAATGGGCATAGATAATCTAGATTAAAGTGTTTTTTTTCGCTATAAATAAAAAATTTTTATTTATAGATATTTTATTTATAGATTGAGGCCACTAGATCACTCTTGAAAGAAAAATTTTTTAATTAGCTGGGTTTTTGTCTATTTATATACAGTTTCATGGTAAAATTTTTTTTTTTTCATATGTAAACACATTTCATATATAAATATGTCACTATACGAAATTATGTAAAAAGGACTTCGCACAAAACATATGAAAAATGGAGTTCTGGCTAATTTGGCTGAACTTTGTAACATGTTGTAGTTCTGATTGTCTTGATCAAAAGTCAACTATTCATTATTTTATTTTGTGCCCATGGAGATTTTTTATAAGAACGATCAAAACTACGATATATTACAAATTCAGCTAAATTAACCCATTTGCTGTATGTTTTGTGCGAGGTTCTTTATATAATTATGTATAATTCATTATATAATTAAATGAGAAACATATTTCATATATATATATAAATCTTCGATATATGTATTATAATTTCAAACAGTATTTGAATGTTGACAAAGTTGTTCTAGAATTTCTTGCAGAATGATATGAAATCTAATCGCGTTTGAAAAATATAAAATAACAAGTCATTATAAAATTAACTTAATTTTTAAAATTTTTATAATCATTTGGAGTATTCAGAGCAAATTTATAATATATATTTCTTATTATTTAATCTTTCATTTAAAAATTATAATTATTAATAATTATTAATAATATACTTTACTACTATTATATTACTACTATTATATTATTAATAATTATATATCTACAAAAATAGAGAGATATTATTTTTATCATAATAGTGTTGTTCTTTTTATAAATGTATAATTGCAAAGTAAAATATCGGTTAATTATTCACAAATAATTTCCTGTCTTTAAAGTTTGAAGTCTGTTCCAATCTAAGATTTTTTAAGTTTTAATTTTTGTAATAAAATCGAAACATTTGTTTTTGTAATATTTATGTTATGATATGTAATATTGTTTGTAGATGTAATATTAATTTAAAAAATATGACATATATATAATATTTGATCGTTTAATCCTAATTGTCATTATAGGCATGACCTTCATGGATGTCTACCAATAACATTTGATGTAATATTCATTACGGAATGACGAGTTTTTTTGAGTGATCTCATTTCTTTTAAATTATAGCAGTCCGGTAAAAAATTTTTTATATATAATTATATATGATAGTATTGTACATAATTTGTAACCGTTACAAATAAGTTATGTATAAATTATAGAACAGTTTTTGTATAATTATGTACAACAATTTTTTATCTTTAGCTATTATAAAAAAGATAGGATCGCTCGAAAGACACG
>Ga0157363_1007777_pt1 | contig 10170 bp, 8 predicted proteins | sample AttsexASBM1_FD_111477 | JGI IMG/M metagenome (GOLD analysis project Ga0157363, IMG submission 111477) | Fungus gardens microbial communities from leaf cutter ant in Ribeirão Preto, State of São Paulo, Brazil - Atta sexdens ASBM1 | ecosystem: Host-associated > Fungi > Mycelium > Unclassified ...
ATGAACACGTGTACACACACACACACACACACACACACACACACACACACACACACACACACACACACACAGAGAGAGAGAGAGAGAGAGAGAGAGAGAGAGAGAGAGAGAGAGAGAGAGAGACAGGCACACATACAGACACGTGCAGACAATTGTTGTATATCCTTGTACAGAAAGCTTCATTTTTTTCTTTCGTATATTTTTAGCAAATCGATCATGTTGAGCGCGCGTGATGGGGCATGGGGCCGCTTTACGCATATTTGCGAATATATAATTGATTTTATCGAGATACACACATGTCTCTTGTAGTAGCTGTAAGTACGTTTAGAATTAAGTATACGTGTATCTTAACGCAGACTTGAATTTCCGGCGACTCTCTACGTCTTTTTTAGCGTACGATGTACTTTTTTCGATATTACACGGCGGTGTTACAAGCCATGAGCCACCATGTGATTGAGCCTTAATTACGTAGCCGATAAACGATGCGACGAATCGAATCGGGAGAAACTGTGTGCGAGAGAGAAAGAGAGTGCATGTGTATGTAGCTCGCAGCTTCTCTATTAGATCGTTGCATATGAGATGTCACCTGAAAAAGTGAACCTCTTTTTAATAATCAGAATCGTATATGTTTACAATTCTTATACGCGAGCATAATACAATACAATCATAATTATTGCTTTTTCAAACTGTGGAAAAATTGAGAAATTTATCATATTTTTCTATTTTAAAGATATTTCAATCGGACATTAATAATATTGATTATTAATGTGTTACTATTATCTTTAATTCTATCATTATTTTATTATAATTATATGATTTCTATATTGGTTTTTGATAAATTAAGAATTAATTATAAGAATAATTTAGAAATGGTTTATTGTAGAGTACATACTTAGAACGAATCGTGTGAAAAATAATGATCAAGTGTATACAAAATTTAACGTCCGGAATATAAAACTGGAAATATATATATATATTTTTTTATATCTTTTTATCTTTAAGTTTCCTGTATTTTCGATCACGCTTTTATTGATCGTTTTTAATAATTATTAAGGAATATTGAATTGAGTTTTCTCAATTCTCCTACAATTTATATGCATCTTGTTCAGAAATTAAAAATGCATTGATGTATATATAAAATCGACATTTCATGTGCAGGGACCTAATATTAAATCAAAATTAGTAGCATGATATTCTTGTGGAGCAGCAGTATCGCCGCGCCAAGTTCTAATGCTTGTTTATCAAAAACGACGAACTATTGTACTCACGAAAACGAAATTCCATTTTTTATCGTAGATATTCGTGCTGTTTCGAGGCTGCCGGCGGCCTGCAACCAACAAAATTTCTTGTCCGATAAATTCGACCGCAACTCCACGTCCGTTCTAAAGTTTATTTATTAACTTTAAATTTGATAATACCAACAGAATCATGTTTATTTCTTTGTTTTTTTTTAAGGCTACAGTCGCAGGAGCGTTAAAATAAAATAACGGATGATATGACGAATAACTAATGTTCGTTGTAGTATAATATCGAAATTGACGCGCGATTCTTGTGCGATCGTAGTCTTATAGCGAATTCGGCAGATCACACTAGTGCGCACTAAGTGCTTAAATAACTTTTCTAGTGCCACGCATTCAACTTATGCGCACTGTCTCAGTGCGTTAAGATTGTCATATTCGGCAAATAAAAACTGAACCCAGTGTAGTGCTGAATTTATATTCAGACTAACCGAATGAACTGATGAACGAGTTCAAAAATTATTGCACCGACGTGCAAATATTTCTGTGACAGTGCAATTTAGCACTAAAGTGGTTTTGCATTTGCACCATATCGGGACAGCATTAGAGTCAGTGCATGTGCCGAATTCGCTGTTAATGCACCGTAAAAAATTCTGTACTTTCTTCTTCTTTGACCTTTTCTCTCTTTCTCTCTCTCTGTTTTTTTTCTTCTTAGCCTGACACTGAAGTGGTCCCTGCCCCTTGCCATCGCCATTCTCCCTCTCACATTCGTTTTTAACTCACTGGAAAAAAAAATAAAAAGTAGTAAAAGGGTAATACGTTCAAATCTCTCGTCTCGAGACTCATGTGAATGATATAATAACCGCCGTTTCCTTCGTTAAATCATATTCCCGGGAGTGATCGAATTAATAGGAGATAAGCTCCCCGCGAAGAAAAGGCGTTTTCTCTGTCTTGTACTGCCTCGAGTCATCTGGTGTACAGCAGGCTGTATTATAATAAATTATTGTGGTTTCTTGTAATATTAACATTCCTAGATCCTATAGCGTGTACAGTGATTCTAATCGTATTCGGGATTAAAGAGGGGATTGAGAGAGAGGAGTCGAGTAATCGATAATAAGTGAAAAGAATGATAAAAAGAAAAATAGAAATAGGATCTCACTAGTTTCTTCTTCTTCGTCGTTGAATGATGCCGAGATGAATATACATGTAAACATGTAAAAATATATATGTTTATATGTACATTTACACTCGTGTGTTTCTATATGAATTTTTAGAGACTTTCTTATGATTGAGATTTGACACACTTGCACCCTGGATATACACATATTTGGCAGTGAATCGAAAAATTTATCACTTTTCTCAAGGACGTTTAAAAATCTCTCTTCGTCTCTCCCCCGCCTCCCGTTCCCTTTCCCTCCCCTCCCCGGAGCACATTGTCTCGACATAAAATGAAGAAAAAAAAATGGAAAAAAGGATGACAAAAGATATGGATTTTAACAATTGATGAGCAAAACGTGCAAAAAAAGGAACCTGTTTTTTAGAGGGAGTTAGAGAACGCGGATAACAAACGACTGTAAAATATCAAATTGTAATATTTTAATACTGATTTGCAGATATGCATAATTTTAACGTATAGCTGGTTATAAAAGAAAACGAAAAAAAAGTGAGCGGATTGTAACTGATACTGAAATTGTGTAAGACGCGGTATCCGTTCCATGGAAAAAACGATCGAATGAATAAAGGGGGGGAAAAAAAGGAAAAAAAGAAAAAAGATGCGAAAAATTTCGAAAAAGGATCATGACATGAAATTCCTGTGTTATATTGCTAGGGGAATTATGATAGTTACACGAGAAGAAATATTTGTTTTGTATATCTCTTAGGGATAAATAAACTTTTAAAAAAATACGTCTCTCTTTCTCTCTCTCTCTCTCTCTCTCTCTCTTGACAATGGCTCTTCTCCCTTCTGGACTTGATGACTCCATTTTCCAAAGCTATGCAGTCGAATGAGTTCAATTAAGGAAATACATATATTTTCATTTTTATATCTTGCCGAAATTGAAAGTACATCAGAAATTACAAATTTTCAACATGCCGAGAATTCGAGAACCAGAAAAAAAATTTCTCATATATTTGTATTCAGAGATAATAAAAAATAAATTAATTTTTTGCGACATGTAAATCGGCTTAAATTGAAATTGGACGATACAAATTTGTATCTGATAAATTTTTGTATCTTTGAATATTTAAGCGGATTTCACATAACTAATCATAATATAAATTTTATAATTTTAATATAAATGCAATCAGATCTGCAATATTCATTTTACATTTACCATGGAAAAAAACGATAATCACAGATCTTTTATTGTGAGAAAAAAATTAATGTGGAGATTTGTGAAAGATATCTATACATGCAGAATTTTACATGATGTACCATTATTATTTGAATTATTTGATTAATTCTAATCCAGTCTAAAATAATTATGTATTTTAATATTGCGATACGCGATATTAACTACAATGACTTGGTAATTTTTATTTTATAACTTCACACATTCAGCAAATGCTTTTTTTTCTCCGAAGCATCTTTATACTTTCATATACACACAGCAAAATTATATATAAGAATAAGAAAATTAGCCGTGTTTTACAATTTTCTGTACAATGAAATAAAAGTAGGCGGACGATTCCTTTACGTCCACACAAGATGTAAACAATATTTTATGCGATAAAAGCAAAATGTATACATACATTAGCAATTTTGCGAGCGATTTTCTAATAAAAATTATATAGATATATATTGTACATATATGTGTACTAAAAGGAAAATGCAGTCAATAAATGCAACAGTCCAGTTCGTTGCATTCTCTAGCATTTTCCGCATTTAAAACGAAATGGATATAAATTCAGGTGTCGGAGAAAAGAAGAGCAAAAGATCTGAGTAGAAAGTGCGAACGCGACAAACAGCTCATCGTGTAGATGCGCCTTTAAGGTATATTAGGTTTGTTCGCGTTGCTTGAAATTCCAAAAATGTTTGCATTTAAAGCGAAATAAATATATATTTAAGCATTGAAAAGAAAGAAAACGAAGATGCTTAGTATAAAAAGTGCAAACTTTTACGCCGCTCGAACCGTCAAATCGTTCGACGACAAAAAGGACGTGATCAAAACTGACGCTTGGTATTCGTCAATTTTGACTACGTAATTCTATTTGCCGCTGAAACGGCCGATTTGAGTGGCTCATGAAAATGCACTTTTAGTGAACGCGTTTCACACCACCTATCGGTACGACATCAAGCTATCGTCGCATCGAACGGCTCACTGGGAGTTCGTTTCGCCGTTCTAGATACACATTATCTTTTTGTTTGTGTGCTTTTTTGACAGTTACAAGGGGCATGTATATTTGAAAATCCGACGCGAGAGATTTAATGGCCGCATGAAGGAGTCGTGAAAGCGGTCGTCCGGCTTGCGCTCGGTGTTGCGCTCTCGTTTCGACGCGCGTTCGTCAGGACGTCGCGCGGTTTGGTCTTCTACTCGTCGATTTCGATGCTGTTACTCTACTATTAGATAAGCACGACGACGAGGGACCGTCCGTCGGATCGCGGTGTTGAAACTCGGCACCGAGACTCGAATTCTTTTTTCAGCTGTTTCACTAGTGACAATACTCGCTGACCGACAGGTATCCTGAAGTCTTTTAACCGTCTCTGACTGTGATTTGAAATATTCTTTCGTCACAGTAACATCACAGTAACACTTTAATATACAAGATCTAGTTATATATGTTTCCTCATATTAAAGTATTGATAATTCATATGTAAATATACAATTTTACAATAAATAAATTTAATACTTCAATTTTAATGCATAATCATTTCTCTAGCGAATAATTAAATGCGCGAGTATTAAATAGAGAGAGAATCGATTTTATGTAATGACTCTTGTCCTCAATTTTGCGAAAGAATTTATAAAATATCCTCGTTAAATTTGCCATTTGAGATTTTTCATGAAATCTGATTGTTTAATTCAATATTTTTTTATGCATTATAACTGAAGTGTGTGTCAAATTTATTTACTGCAAAATTGTATATTTGCATGTTTATTTTGAATTGTCAATACTTTATTGATATAAGGAAACATATATAAGTATATTCTTTATATTAATATGTTGTGAGGAAAGGGATATTCCAAATGAATCATTCTTCCAGAATAATCAATCATGGAGCAGGACACAGAGTATATGAAATTGCCTCTGGAGGAACGCTGTGCACACAAGGTATTTACTACATTCAAATGCATATTTGTATTACTTTTTGCTATTTTAAAAGTTTGTTATTTGTCACTGCATTGAAACTTTCTATCTTGCTTTCATTAAACTTTGTATATTGTCTATTTATTTGATTTTAAACACAAGTACTAATTTAGTAACAAAAGACAGAATTTAGATTTGCAAGTAGTTGCAGTTTATCAGTTTTAATTATTATAATGAACTTATTACAAACTTGTGATAATTGTAATTAACAATCTATGATTTTTAATATGTATATAAATACATAAAAAGTTTTTACTTAAGGACAATGTTATACTATTATACTGTACTAGTGTACAGTACTTAAATATTTTACTCGCAATGATGTAATATTCTTTAAGTAGACTAAACGTTAAATTAAATAAGTAATATTCTTTATATGATATTGCAGTCTTGGCGAGCACGTTTGCATGGATATGAGGAATGTGTAAAGACATTTCAGTGTATCGATGATGAGAAGTCACCAGAATGGAACAAGTACATAGGCTTCATCAAGAAGTTCGTGTTGGATAGTAACGCAGCTGCGCAAGAGAAGGGATTGGAAGCAACCCTGGCTTTCATCGAGAATGCTGCAGTTGCTGGTAAGATAGTTATTGAGGTGATGAATGGTATCGTGTCCAAATGTATCGCCGCACCTAAAGCCAAGACGAAGGAACTAGCTGTACAGATTACACTGATGTATATTGAGATTGAGAAGCACGAGGCAGTACAGGAAGAGCTGCTGAAGGGCACCGAGGCGAAGAATCCGAAGATCGTATCGGCGTGTATCGCTACCTTGACACTTGCGCTCAAGGAGTTTGGACCCAAAGTAATTAATATGAAGCCACTGATGAAAAAGATAGCGAACTTCCTGGAAGACAGAGATAAGATGGTACGGGAGGAAGGCAAAGCTATGGTAGTGGAAATGTATCGATGGGTAGGTGATCGCTTGAAGCAGCAGTTGAATACATTGAAACCAGTGCACATTACGGAACTTGAGGCGGAGTTTAATAATCTCGGCGATGAAAAGGTAGTACCTATGCGCTATCTACGCTCCCAAAAGCCAAAGAAAATGGGCAATGGTAGCGATTCAGCAGCGGCAAGCGATAATGGCGAGGATGACAATGAAGATGCAGATGGTGCTTTGATTCCGGATGTCGATCCATATGAGCTAATGACACCTATAGACATCCTATCAAAGCTACCAAAGGATTTCTACGAGAAAGTTGAGGCAAAAAAATGGCAGGAGCGAAAGGAAGCACTAGAAGCGCTTGAAGTGCTTGTTAAAAATACAAAATTAGAGAACGGTGATTATGGTGACGTAGTGAAGTCCTTAAAAAAAATTATCTCGAAGGACACCAATGTGCTGGTAGTCACGCTAGCGGGGAAGTGTCTGGCTGGTCTAGCTGCAGGTTTGAAGAAACGATTTCAACCTTATGCCGCCGCTTGTTTGCCTGCCATTCTGGAAAAGTTTCGCGAGAAGAAGCAGACAGTGGTACAGGTATTACGAGAGGCTGCTGATGCCATTTACCAGAGCATGAGCATCGATCTTATTCTCGAGGACACTCTAGCTGCTTTGGAGAACAAAAACCCAGCCGTGAAAGCCGAGACGGCTGCGTACTTGGCCCGATGTTTCACGCATACACCACCTGCAAATCTCAACAAGAAACTGCTCAAATCTTATACCGGCATGTTGCTGAAAACACTTAACGAGCCGGATCCAACAGTACGCGATAATTCGGCGGAAGCGCTCGGCACGGCGATGAAACTGATTGGCGAGAAATCAATGATGCCATTCCTAACAGATATTGATAATTTGAAAATGACGAAGATTAAAGAGTGTGCCGATAAGGCAGTAATAATCGTTAAAGTGAAACAGGAACGACCCAACACCGCTCCGGCCAAAATAGAATCGCAACGGACGAATAAGGCGAACAAGGAGAATTCGAAGAACAGCAAATCGAATTTTGCGAAGAGACCGAATACTGGTATTGCGACCGGAAAGAAATCGGCAATAAAGAAACCCGGCAGTGCCTCGTCACTCACGAATTTGGCACCAAAGAAAACGGTACAGATGGAGAGAAATTACAGTCCAGAAGAGATCGAGGAGATGGCGGCGCAGCTTTTGCCAGCCGAAATAATCACCGGTCTCGTGGATAGCAATTGGAAAACACGTCTATCGGCGGTTACGCAATTGTCAGATATCATCAAAACAATGAATTCGACGGAGGTGCCGACCCAGGTGATCGTACGAACTTTGGCGAAGAAGCCTGGCTTTAAAGATACAAATTTCCAAGTAAGGATAGAATTGAGATTATATAATATTGTTCAATATTAATAATAAATTTGATTTATATATTTTAATTTAGAGTTGAGACTTTTAACTTTCATTTTAATTATAAAAAACAAAAATATTAGTAGTGTATGAAATCTAATTTAATTTCTTTAAGGTGTTGAAACTACGCATAGAGATTGTAAAATATCTGGCGGAAAATAATTCCTTCACAGCCACCGTGGCCGAATATTGTCTCATGGACATTGCAGAAAAACTTGCAGACGCGAAAAATAGTACGATTGCTGTCGAAACTTTGTTAACGATTGCTGAGGCTACGAGTTTTGAATATATAGCAGACGAGGTAGTGGCGTTTGCATTCAATCAGAAGAATCCTAAAGTACAGCAGGAAACATTGTTGTGGTTGTGCCGAGGAATCACGGAGTTCGGTTTGTATTATTTTCATTTACTTGCTATAATATTAAATATAAATAAATAAAATATACACAGAATATCAATATTTTTAATTTATCCAAATATTTTAGGTTGTGGACTCAACATCAAGTCCATCATTGAGAACATCAAGAAGGCAGTAGCGGCTACGAATCCCAGTGTGCGCACAGCTGCTGTAACTTTGCTGGGCACTTTGTATCTTTACATGGGCAAACCGCTATTGACATACTTTGACAACGAAAAACTTGCATTACGGCAACAGATTGAGCAAGAATGCGAGAAACATAACGGCGAAATGCCACCGGCACCTATTCGCGGCGCCAAGGCCAGAAAGGCTACCATCAAAATCGAAGATGAAGAGGAGGACGTGGAGGAGTCATCGGAGAAGAAAGCAGACGGCAGCGAACTGGATCTCAATGAACTGATTCCTCGCGTTGACATCAACGCGCAAATTACTGAAGCGTTACTAGCCGAATTGGCCGATAAGAACTGGAAAGTGCGTAACGAAGCGTTGCAGAAGGTGAACACCTTGGTTAGCGAAGCCAGATTTATTAAACCGACTATCGGCGATTTGCCGCAGGGATTGGCTCTTCGTCTCGTGGACAGCAATAGCAAGATTGCACAAGCAGCTCTAGGTCAGTAATTTAACTTAGTTATTATTTGTTATTAATTGAATTAATGTATATTAAATAATCGCAATTATTGATAACTATCATTGAAATTAATTATTCATAAATTGGTTTTGTAATTTATAATTAATATCATTAAATTGCTTCTCTCTATATATACATATGTGTAGTAGAAAATTGTTTAAATTAAACTATTATATAATTATAATCTAGAAGAAATATCCTGCTACTATACTGTTAAATATGATTTAGCAGTAAATTATTATTTGATAGTTCTTAAAATTTTATTTTTTAATTGCAATCAATAATCAGAGTTTTATTACAAATTCAAATATATTTTAGGTATATGCGAAACGTTGGCGACGGCTATTGGACCACCAGTGAAGCAGCACATTCGTGCTCTGTTTCCCGGATTTTTGCAATGTCTAGGTGACAGCAAAAACTGGATTAGAGTAGCTGCGACCTCCTGTATTAATACATGGGGAGACCAATGCGGTTATAAAGAATTCTTTGATGGCGAGATGATAGGCGATGCATTGAAAGCAGGTTCGCCGATGTTACGATCTGAACTATGGAACTGGCTGGCACAGAAATTGCCCTCAATCCCGGTGAAACAGATTCCCAAGGAAGAGCTTTTCGTGTGCCTTCCTTATTTGTATGCTAATCTAGAGGATCGTAACTCAGATGTACGAAAGAACGCTCAGGAAGCTGTTCTTGGCTTTATGATTCATCTCTCTTACGAAGCGATGGTTAGAAACACCGAAAAACTGAAGGTATTTATATGAATTATAGAATATTTCTTATATATAGATGTTTTAATAATTCGTATAATAAATAAAATTTAATAATTTTACTTCTCATTAATTAATTTAACATAATGAATAATTGCTTATGATGATAAAATATATTGCAATTTGAAATGATGTAATTTTTGCAGCCTGGATCAAGAACAGTAGTGATTGCTGCACTGGACAAAGCTCGTCCTAGTTTACCCATAAAACCTCTTCCTAAGAAAGAGCCGTCAGATGACAATATCCTGAAGAATGGCGCGAAGGGTGCAAAAGTTGTGAAAGCTGTTAAATCGGTAATAAAATTAAATATACATACATTCTGACGAATTAAATTTGTGTGAATTAATGTTTCTCTCTCTCTCTTTCTCTCTCTCTCTCTCTCTCTAATTCTATTGAAGTATTTTTATAATGACTTTTTTTGTTTTTCGATGTATCGTTAATCATATATTGTTCCAGAAGGGCGCTTCATCCAAACCGGGCAGTGCTCGCAAAAAGGATGACGA
>Ga0157363_1007778_pt1 | contig 10170 bp, 4 predicted proteins | sample AttsexASBM1_FD_111477 | JGI IMG/M metagenome (GOLD analysis project Ga0157363, IMG submission 111477) | Fungus gardens microbial communities from leaf cutter ant in Ribeirão Preto, State of São Paulo, Brazil - Atta sexdens ASBM1 | ecosystem: Host-associated > Fungi > Mycelium > Unclassified ...
CAATGTTCCACACTAATGCACTATAAACTGATTTTCGTACTAGAATTGTTTGTTTATATTTAAATAATAAAAAATTTAAATTATAATTAATAATTCAAGTATTAATTTGTATATCAAAGATAGGAACTGTCGGTTGTATTATAATAATTACATGTGAAATTTAAAAAATGTGAAAAATTTACAATAGAATGAAAATATAAAAATGAAATTCTTAATGAATGGCTTTATTTCAAAATTGGCAGCTTTTACAATTTATAGATTATATTTGTATGTAATTTAGTTTATGAATATATTTTGAATGGAAACTATTTGATACACTTGCGTTATTTCACTTATGTTTGTATAAGATCGCTGGCATGTTTTTGTTTTTTTTTTTTATATTATAGAATGTTATTTTGGAACATTTTTAGTTGTAAGTGAATAACAGCACATGTGAATAGCAGCACATGTGTTGGCGCGAACAAAATATTTACCGCTATACTTTTTTTATGTATAAAATATATTTCTAAAAATCTGACACTTTGACGCAGTTTTTATCGCAGAATTTAAATTTAAGATGCTAAGCTTTTTTCTGTCCGCGTAAAAATGAAATAGTGAGGGAACCGGGCCAGCCGTACAAATCATTCCAAGTTTTCGCGCGAGTTCAGTGAGCTTTGAAACGGTTCGTCCGGTCGGGCGTAAAATTGCTATGATATAGAGGTGAGAGGAATCGGCGGTACACCAACGAATTCGTCGCCGAAGTCATAGATTCCGTTCCGCCAATAGCCATCGTTCGAAATCTTTAAGAACGCGCTTCCTGAAACTTTCGATCGTTCCGACTTACGAAGATTGAATTATTCCTCGAGGAGTTCTTCGGATAGTCGAATAGGGCGCGTGCCATTGGCACCGCACGATGAATTATTCGTTTTCTCTCTTACATCTGCTATTCTCAACACGGGATAATAAAATTGAATGTGACCGATTTAACATTCTGCTTTATCAATGCAGGATACAAATTAATAGTTTTTATTAACGAAAATTGGTTGTATTTTCATTAATATAATGTATCGAAATGATTAAATTGTTTTTTGTTCCGTAATTAGAATTTATTGATTGCTAAATTGATGATAGAGATAATTATTAAAACACATTAATATAATATCCTATATAATATAATTCTGTTTTGGCTTCTTTTTTTATTCCTGTTTAAACATATTGGTATACGCAATGTACATTTACCAACATTATTAAGTTGTGTTTGGGGCATTAGATTAATTATAGAAAAAGATGTTTGTGAAACACAAAATATTTTGTGGACGGTAATTATATATGTTTAATATATATTATTTAATATAATTATGTATAATCTTCAGTAAGTGTTTCAACAAATATCTTTCTCTACAAATTTAATGCCAAATAAACTTAAAATGTTGGTAAATGTGTTGCGTATACTAATATGTTTAAATAAGAGAAAAAGAGAAACCAAAACAGGATTATTACAGGACATTTAATATAATTTTTAGTTATATTAAATATTTAATATAACTTTTTAAAATGATTAAACATCTTTGATAAATCTAATATTAAAAGTTTTAAAGTCCACTTAAATTTAAATTATAAATTAAGATACTATTCACATTAAGTCTTTAATTTTCATTAAATTTATTATTTTCAATCATATGTTTTGTTTTATATACATACAATATCTCATATTGCAGCTATTATGGTTCTCGTAAAATTATCAACTTGGAAAGAGACTTTCCTATTAGAGAACATAAAGATATTTCATGCAGATTTAACTTTATATAGCTCGAAACAAACGAGATAGAAATCTTTTTACGGACTCATTCTTTATATATGTATACAATCACTTTATAAAAAAATCACGTTGTGTTAAAAAGATTCGTTCATCTCGTGCGTTATTCAACAGAATAATTTTGCACGCGACGAAGCTGCGTGGCGTTTTGCCGCGAATTATCTCGCAATTTTCTAAAAGGTGAACCAGAGATGAAATTCGGGATGGGTATGTCAAATTCGCAGCAATGTCTTCATTACTCGTACATGCGGCTGTTTTGCAATTTACCATAATTTGCAAAACAACTGGAAAATATGCCGTCACGTCAAAGGAAGGTACGTAAAATAAAAAAGATGCCATTCGAACCGTATATGCACAGAGGTTTCCCTCTCCCTATCTGCGCATATTATTTCACTCCAGTTCCTCGTTCTCTACTTTGACGGGAATTCCAGAGTCCTATTTTAATTTACCCCTGTGCACTCGCTCGGTTTAGTGATTCGAACCAAGCTTGGGGACGCAAAGTGTTTGCAATTCATATATATATATATATATATACACGCACGTGATACACTTTGGCATATTTTCGTAAGCGATTCTATTCGATCATTTCCAAGTGTGCACGAAAAGAATTTTCCTCCTCTACAAGGGACCCTATGTTGCTCTTGGATTAGTTTTTTAATATTTTTTTAATAGGTTAATAGGTTTTATCGTACCTATATAAAATATAGGAGCAATTTTGTTTACTGCAAGTTATTTATCAGATTTAAATATGCGAATATTGATTCAAATTAATAATATATTAAAGGTTATATTTTATAAAGAATATTATACAAGTTCTCCATTTGTATATACAGTCTTATAAATATTGGAACAATGCTTAAGGGGAGATTCCTAAGATTGTTTTAAGACGAAAATACCAAATGTCTAATACCAAATATCGAGAATATAATAGATTTTTAATTATAAGCATTTGAAAGTTAGTGAATTATAATTTGCCTAAAATTTACGCGTTCAAATATGATACAATGTAAAATGCTAAAAGTGAGAGTTAATTATTGCTTCTTACAAATATCGATAAAAAGATTATATATCGAAGATATAATTACTGATATTTCTAATTAATATTCATATTTATTATGTTTAAAAAAATATTTTCTCTTCACATTTGATACTCGGATTTATCTCAAAATGATTTTAGGCATTTGCCTTTTAAGCGTGTTCTATTGACGGGACACCCTGTATATATATAAATATATATATACTTTTTTTTTAAACAATATTCTCACTGTGTGGCAAAATATCTGCGCTTGTATCTCAAAAGATACAAATACATTGATATTTATCTAACAATAATAATAATATAAATACTATTCCTTTGTACTGTCATATTATACTTGTATCTTTTGAGCGCGCGGATATTTTGCCACACAGTGAGAATATTCTGTTTGAAAAGTAATGTTTATTTGCAGTACCTGTGCATTACTTCTATACCATCACACAAAGTTAGACAGAATATCATGTATTTTAGGCAGCGAGTAAAACTATTCTGAGTTATTTTTTTCATATTAAAATGTTGACTTTTTGTAAATTTAATAAGAGCAAACGAGTATAATATTAAAAACATCCTTTCAGCAAAAATATTTTATTGTTGCATTTTATTAAATAAAAATGTTTGGTCTACAGCATATTTGTTTGGCCAAACCAAATACACACAAAAAATTATTTTTAGAAATAATTTAATATTTATAAAAAAATTAATTATTCAGTGATAATATTTAAAAAGAGAATATTTCTAAGAATAAATGGTTCTAAGAATGTTTTTCCAATAATAGAAACATTGTTAAAGTAGGTATATAGGTATAGAGAGATATCCTAACATCCTTTGAAAACAATAACGTAGAACGGAAGAATTATATTTGTATTTAATAATTTTTGTGTGAAAGTTTATGGCAAGATCACATACAGAGACAGATTATTCGTTTCTTCAACGAGCGGTGTAATAGCGTGAATTTCCGGTCCATAGATCGAGATCATTTTTTTGAGGGGTTGACACCCTGGAAGTGCGACGAAGCAACACGAAACATTCTTTAGAAGAATTTAATTCCGGCTACAGCCAAGGATTGCAACGAACGCGAAAAGATGTTAGCGCCTCTGTGATCCTTTGTTCGTGATCTTTTCTTCCCTTACGTTTTGCCACCTCTATCCGCTCGCTTCTCGCAGTTCCTACGCTTCTGTTGGCTGCTCGCGTTCCATCTGAGAATGTAATTTCCGCGCGGTCGAAGAATCCAGCCCGATGGGACCCGACACGTCCGACACCGATACAATTCACCCGATAAAACTGCAGGGTTACTCACCAGTGACTTTCGAACTTGGCGCGAACATCGCGACCTTATTCCGTCCGCTATTCGCTCTTCTTTTAGAGCTATCTATCTGCCTCGTCGTTCCGGAGATCCATCTTCGGATCCCGAAGGAACACTTCATTGAGATAATACTGCGAGGAAAAGGACTATGTTCTAGAGCGAATTTGAAAAGATTGCGATTGCGAGACTGGTGAGATGTGAGATAGCTAGCGTCCGATTTACAGCGACTAGAAAAACGCTGATCAAACTTTTATATGCTGATTTTGCAGTCTCCTAGTAATTTCTATTTTTTTACGTGACTTATTTATCAAAAAAATTTTGATACTATGATTAAATTTTGATACTATGAAATGAAATGAATAAATTGTATTTATTCATTTCTCTGAAATGCAACACAGATTTCGTTCGTAAATGTGTCCTTTAGCTTTTTTCTGAACAAGTGAGAATCTTTCAGAAGAATCGCATCATATGCGATAACGGTAGCATTACTGACACGCGCATTTGGATCAAAATCCGTTGTTTCTCTTTGCATGCGTATACAATATAAAATCGCCTCAACAACAGAATTTCAAAAGCCGAGGCATGTCGATCCGGTATCGTCGACGCTTTCGCCTGTTAGGTGAGCGAACTCGATAAGACCTTTCTCCACCCGTTTGCCGATGCTTTCAAGAAACCCGATACGGAAGGCAGGCGGGATGCATCAACTTGTCAAGCTAAGATACCTGACCTCCCCGCCCTTCTTTCTTCCCTTTAGGGGCCAGCCAGTCTCGTCAGTTTCGATATTATCCTTCCGCACGGGATCTAAACTTCGGCTCGTGACAAAGATTTCGATCTATCTGCGAAGTCCTCCCCTTCAAGATCGACAACTCGGAAACACGAACCGGAAAGTACTTGACCTCGTTCTGCGAGCGACCTTCCCTTCTTAGCTTCCTTTATTTCACGATATTTACCAGACTTGCCTTCCGGCTAGTTTTGTAAGGAGTCTGTCTAGTACCGTACGTCGCTTTCCTACATTTTTCCAGCGATGTCCGAAGGGACGTGCTGTCTTTGTCTGGTTTTCCTACAAAAGAGTCGTTTCAGCTCTTTCGCCGCTTCTTTCGCCTTATATACCTTCGGGATATATCTCTCTCAAGAGAAGTATGCCGTCGTTGTCTGTATAATTTTATTTCAACTCGCGTGCTTCCACGAACATACTTGCGAGCTAATATTTTTCTTCATGTTGACGGGTTCGACTTTACGTTTGGTTTAGCGAGTACATTTACACGATGTTAAGCCACTTGTTGCTGTTACAACTTAGTACATTTGAACATTTGTTCTTAATTAAATTCCGATAGCCGCGCCTCGTCAAGCTGCGATGTCAGAGCCGTTTCTCTACACCGTATCTCCTCGCGTATGCAGAAGAAATGTATGTATCGCAAACTGACTCTATGCTATCGGCGATGGAGTCGAGACGAACTTCCTGAATCATGTGCCGTCTATAAGATTTCAGTTGTTAACAGGATAATTATATATGTCTATCCTTTCCTTCTTTTTCTCTCTGTTGTTATACTGTATGTAGGATCGGCTTGTCATGTAGATGATACTTCCTTCGACCTAGCAACTTCGTGCTGGCGAGATCTTCCCATTCTCCTTGTAAGTCCTCGGGCGACATTTCCGGGAGTATATCGGGTAGGAGTCGAGAAGTTCCAAGTTTGTTTCTGTCTTCCTTGCCCCGCGCTTTCCTTGGGCCGAACAGAACAGTTTCTCTATCGCAAAGTTAAGTTAGATACCACTCGATAGCCTGGTTAGAACTACGGCCGACCACCGTAGCCTTTATTGGTATCGATAAAGCATATATCGGATAAAGAAATGGAGAACGTGGAGTTTCGTCGTGGCCGAAGCAATATAATGGCTGTCGGGCATCTGCTGGTCCTAGGCGGCAAGAAATCGAAGGGGGTGGAAATGTATTTCGTGCCTCTTCGTTTTTCTCGACAAAAACGGAAGCATTCGTTGAATCGAGTTGGACCCTTGGCAGCTATCCTTGATTGGTCGTACAACGTGAAACACGTGCGGCATCTCAGACATTCTTTCGTGTACGAAGTATTGTAGTAAGGGAGGTTTGTTAATTGTACATGGCATTATTTTCTTGGAAAACTTATATCATATACTTGCTCTGATTATTTGAAATTATTTATAATAAATTTTTAAAAAGTCTAAATTTATAATTCCTGTTTAAAAATGGAAATCACGTTTTCTGTTATAATAACGATCATTAAAGATATTTATACAAAGTGATATGTAACAGATACAATTTTTATAAAGCTTATCTCTGTTTGTCTTATTCTTTTAAATCTATGTGTGTTAAATTTAACTTAATTTAAGTCGCCACTGTTTCTACTAAATATATCGTTATTTTATACTAAAATGATGATTAAATAGACACTGAATCGTATCAGTTTGATACTATATAGTATCAAATTGACATTGTATAGTGTCAAATATAATCATTGTTTTAGTGTAAAATAACGATTATAATTGAGTAGGAGCAATTCACATTAAGTTCAATTGGACACTCTAGATTTAGCAGTGTAGTTTTCAGCATGACAAATTGAATCTCGGTGTTGAAGGCATAGCTCAATGATCTCGCTTCCTATATAAAATTTATGTATCGATAGCATTCTCGATTTTAAATCGATAACTTGATATTTTTCTTTGATAGTGAACTCAATTATTGACATTGAGAAATATTTGTTGCATTTGATTATTCAATAAATACATTTTGTCGCGTTCTTTCAGGCGTATAGCACTCGCGTTGTTCGAGAAAAGAGCAAAGTGACATAAGGACGATAAAAGGAGATGATGATAATTTAATTGCACAATGCTCTTCCCTTTCGCTGTAGCGCGAGAGACGAGCTGCAGCTGGCGAAGACATGTTCATCCCTGCTTTGCGCATCCCTCGGGCTGTCGTGTTTTTATTGCCAAGTCAAAGACCGAGTTCCAGCATCCCGCAGGCTCTGCCATTCCGTCAGGACTCTCGTCGGTGGGTAAAAGGTGTGAGCAAAGAAAAACGAAGACTTCTGATGGGATGACGTTTGCTCGTAAGAGAAGACATATCATCATTTTTGATAATTTACGAACGAAATATATTCTTGTCTCGTTTTTCCGAAAGAGCGCGATCGATGCATATCTCGTTTTCGCGTTTTGAATTTTATTGGCAAGTTCGCCACCTGGTTACCCCATTCTCTCTGTTGTCTATCGTCTTGTGGCACTGGGGAGAAAAGTATGTATTGTCGAGCATGCAAGCGAAAAATTTTTCGAGTGAAACGGCGCATGTGAAAAAGAACAAACGAGTCTTTTGCTATTGTCGCATGAAGTTGAAGTCACATTGCATATCGATACACTTTGCGAAATAGAGATTCCGAAGGAGACTCGATAAAGAGTAGAGCTTTCTATTGCTAACATCTCACGTTTAACAGTTTCCTGTCTTCCAATCTAATTAACGAGATCGCTCGGAAGCGGGCTGCTCCACTTCTCACGTTTCGTCTGTCGATTCGCGCGTGGACTTTTCTTTTAACGCGCAGCAACTGCAAATTACAGAAGGGTAACACGTTCACGTTGCACCGGCCTTCCATCAACGCAATTTCGAGAACGAAAGCCGGAGCGAGCAATTTCGGATGGACGTTGATGTATTTGTACTATCTGCGCTGGTGGTAGTAGTCGGTCCACGAGACGCGTCCGATGACGTTGTAAAATACGTAAAACGTTAAACTTTCGCGGTAGTTACCGTTGTTGCTGTTGGTAATGTTTCGCGCGTCCTATGCTTGCGTCATTTTTCATTTTTACTTACAATCTCACGCGCGTCACAATTTTTGCTTTAAAACAAGAGTTTTTTGTATATTGAATTTTTGACTAAAAATAATTTCAAAGATGAAAGTCCAGTAATGGTTCACACTACAGTGAACAATGTCCGATATATTCGTTTGATGTTCCATTATGAGAAAAATATCCTGCATACTATTTTCTAAACGGATTATCGCACGATTGAAACGTTCTCACGGTACTTCCAGAATTGCCGTCTTTTCCTGACGCAAGAGAGAAATTTTTTCGTCATCGCAAACACCGATTCTCGCAGCTACTGCACTTTATGCGGCGCTCAACGCTGGCTTCGTCGAATCTATGTCACGGATTTTTGACACGATCATCATGGATTTCGCATCATCTCGGCGAAGAAACGCGTACATGGCGACATTTCATCGAAATACCTCCTCAGAAAAGATCAATATAATATTCGATCGATCGGTTCCCTAAAAGAGCTATGGCTTTCGAAGATTTGTACGTTGCGAACATAAGGAGGACGATGTATAGAGAAAACGACGAGGACGGTTGAGATATAGAGAAAGACGAGCGAGCTGTCAGAATAGTCCGGAATACGGGGTTAAATATTTACCCGAGGCAAACAGAAAACTCCGATGTAGCAGTCTCCTGCGAGCGCTTCCGTAAAATTTGGTGTGAACGGCGCTACGCGGAGAGTGGAAATGTTCGTGGATATTCGTGACCGTTCGCACTCGTGCAACCACGAAATTGTTCCCTGTATGCAACGCAACGTTTTTTTCTACTGACTGACGTGGTCATTTTTCTCACTGCTTTTTACCGGTCGAAATAAAAAATACATTCCTTTTTCAAATTACAATTATTGCAATATTCCGATGGAACATGCGTTATTACCGCATAATGATGAGTACTTGCTTCTGCAAAGAGCTCGACTAAATTCTGCATGGAAAGACCCAGGAAGAGGTTTCCTTAAAGAGAAAGCTGGCAGGAGCTTTTGCGCTTTTCAGTATGTCTCTCTAGATTACTCCGAGACCAGTGTTATTCAAGAATTTTTTATCATCTCTCTATGAGAAGTTGAAAATTCTTTCGCGGTACAAAGTCTTGCATGTAGGATTATAAGAAGGATATAGAATTTTTTTATGAGATTTTTATGGGATACCCTTTTTAGTATTCTCTGTAATTTCCGTTATCAAAATTAACGAGGGAGGAAGGCAGAAAGGAATGGAGAAAGGATTACTAAAATCTATATTTGTCGAATCAATTTATATTACATACTGAAGGTTTAATTAAAAAGAAAGCAGTAAAATAGAGAATAGTTCTACCCCGTTAAATAAATTTCTTCGCATCTACTATTGCTCGTGTTTCTCGTTAATCAATACTCGACGTTTTCTAGATGGCACAATTTTATGGCTTCGAAAGAGAAACACGAGTGCGTAGAAACGTGATAAAAAAAAAACGTGCCTCTTCTGCGAGTGAGGATCGGTATATGTTTTTAGCAGCGGATACGGGAATGCGCGTGAGAGAAAGCTACAAATGAGCAAACGAGTGAATCGCTCTGTTCTGCAGGGAAAAATAATAAACGTATCGTTGCGGCCGTATGAAAAACATTTATGGATACGTGCACAGTCTCCGCTTTTTCGTAAATAAAGGTTTGCATTACGTGGGACAATACCGAAGCTTTCCCGCTGGTTACATAAAAACCTGAGAACGTAAATCCACCCGCTATCCATGGAAAAAGATAAATCATCACGTTTACAATTGTTTGATGAAATTACTACTTGTCTGAAAAAATATTTATATAATAAGAATGACAATTAACGCTGAAAGATTCCTTGATGTTTAACAATATAAAATTAAAATGTAACTAAAATGTAAGAGGAAGTAGGAGTCAGCGCGGTAATCGTTGCGCAAATATAATAATGGAAATATTTATATGTCCATTTTTAACGTAGAATATAACAATATAAAAAGTTTGTATAAAATCCGTACGCGTTTCGACTTACTTTGAGTTATTCTCAACATTCAAGACCCTGGTCTGCGTGCAACCGAAGAGTGAACAACTGTTACATTTTATTCTTTTTATTTGACGAAAAAATTATTTGGATCACTCTTGTATTTCATCTAATTGTCAAAATTAATATTATATATTCTACTGGTTGACTACTGACTATGTGTACGCACAAGTTGCATCAATTCGCTTCACTTTATAAGAATTCTTTTTTCTGG
>Ga0157363_1007779_pt1 | contig 10169 bp, 4 predicted proteins | sample AttsexASBM1_FD_111477 | JGI IMG/M metagenome (GOLD analysis project Ga0157363, IMG submission 111477) | Fungus gardens microbial communities from leaf cutter ant in Ribeirão Preto, State of São Paulo, Brazil - Atta sexdens ASBM1 | ecosystem: Host-associated > Fungi > Mycelium > Unclassified ...
AAAAAAAAATAAAACTAAATTTAATACAAAAATATTTTACGCAACCATTCGTTTTCATTCGTGCAAAGAAACGGCAAGAACAGCCAGGATAAATCGCATTACCAGTTCGAACTGGATAGTCGGAGCTGAGAATCCTAGCCGTGAGATATACGTGTACGTAGTCGAACTGAAAAAGAACGATATTCTACAAGAGATTTCAGCAGCGTTATGACAGCCGCCGTCGCTGCCCAACGATAGAAACTCAAGAATCCAATAACTCGAGCAAAAATCCGGGAGACGAGGAATCATCGGTGCCGTTTAACAATCGAGATTTCCCAAGCCAGAGAGTATTTACTACCAACGCAGCCGCGAAATCGAAGTCAATTTAATCGGGTTGCCTGCCGAGTAAATTTATCTGCGATTTGCGACCGTTTTCTCTTGATTTCCACATCGTGTGCCTTCCGGCGGTACTCGCTCGCTTTGTTCTCTCTCGGATGCTGCGATTCTTAAAATAGTTTATCGGTGTGTACACACATATCTATATACATATATCAATATTACCTATAATATAGTCTATACATATATATAGTATCTATATGTCCAGATACACAATGCTCTCGTATATAGGATATCACAAAATTCGCGACTTAAAATAGATATTACAGCAAAAAAGTTTTCGAAAAAATATCAAAATGTTATTTATAAATTTTTATTTTAAATAGTTTTTAAGATATCAAGATTTAAATGTAGTCAATTACAGACTACGTTTAGACAGTCATGTGACTTACGGACTGATGGCTAAACATAATCCGTAATTGATTCCATATTATCTAAAAAATTACTGCTTAAAATAAAAATTTGTAAATAACTTTTTTACTTAATTTTTCGAGAACTTTCTTGCTACAATATTTTGAGTGAATTTTGAAATCACTATGTATAGTCACATGTATCCAACGATCAGAACGCGATTATTTTCTATCCGAAGTATCAACAATATTTCTTCAACAATGTAATTCAGTATATCGATTTCAGAAACAATCGTGAAACTGATCAGTAAAACCCACGATATACATGATACCTGTTTTATACGTAAGTGATATACAATATATACGTTATATAAACAAGAGCGTATATTATACATTATAATCTTTTAATCACACAATAATATTATTTTTAAACAATCATCATTCTAAAGTAAATCTCTGGACGCACAATTTTCTAAAAGATTACTATACCATTATTCTAAATATTTATGCAATTAGTTGCACTCACAGTTGAAATAACAGAAGAAACTTCAATGATAATGAATTGCATAAGTGTGCGTGCAAGCATGGATGCAGAAGGAAAGAAATATAAAAAATTAACAATGCATTTCAAGACAAAAAGATCGCTCGTGCGCAAGAAGTGAACGCAGCGGCGCGTCGAACAGCAATTTTCCGCGGGTAAATTTACTTTTCTGAGTTGTTTCGAGAATGAGGCAAGAAATCAACGATTATTTGGGTAACGTTTCGTATCATTGTTACAACTCAGGGAACTTCTGGGCTTTCACAACTACCCATTTCATTGAGAATACTCTTGGATGCATAGAATTTTTTACTAGACGCGAAGGAAATTTCTATGCATCAGCGGACGACAAGGCGGAGATGGGACACGGAAAAAACTCAGAAAGTATGCGCGTGGCTTGCTCTAAAAACTCGTTTACCGTAGATATTAATATTATCGCGAAATGAAATCGCGTTAAACGAGATTATTTTCGAAACTCGATAAACGCCGAAGATTTCATTTCGCGCGACAACGAAGTTGCTGACGTTGCTATGATTATCCCTACTATGGTACGCTAGAGATTATAGTAGATAAAATCTGGTTTCTAAGATAATTAATGTATATAATATTAATAGATAACATATAAATTATACGAAAAATTACTTATATCTTGCTTTAGAAAAATATACATTTCTCTATTAGTATAAAACATTCACATTTCTCATCGATATTATTGTATAAAGAATTAATTCATAATCATCAAGAACAATCATATCAAATTCTATGAATTATCACATCCGTAATATAGGTACATAGATATAATTATATGATTATAATTTATTATGGCCATGCGTCGATAAACAAAGCCGTTTGCTATCGACAATCATGATACCCAAGTTTAATTAATCTAAAATAACAATGTGTCACGTGCATAAATTAACAAGAGACAATTCCCGGGAGACAACTGTTAAATATAACAATCAAAACTGTACGACATTTTCATAGTCATTCGTTATATCGATACATCAAAATTATCAACTACAATTATTGATCTATTTAATATTAATTACCTACTATTATTATCCAACAGTATTAATGGTTGCAAACAATCTATTACATTTCAATAATGCATAACAGAATCGCTAACAAATTTTATGCAAATTAATGAGACGCTAAGAATAAAAATTCATCGTCGATGTATTTCGCTAAAAGCAATTGTGAAAAAAAATAGCGGTATCTCTCGCAGCAATGCATTTTCTCAATAAAGAACACGAAAAAGAAGAAAATGTGATAAGGAGACACGCGACAAGAAAAATTTCGACGGAATCCGAAGCTAGTCAAACACGATTTCGCGTTTGCATTCGCTTTTGTGCTGTCATTCTTGGTCTATGTACATATCATGTTCACGCTCGATGGGTTCTAGCACGTCGTCGGTCTTAACTTCAGTAATTTCAATTTCACATTATTCCTCTTGGAATTGCTCGAATACAATTGTGTGTGCGCTATCAAACAACATCCTCGCAACTGCGGCTCTACAAATCTAGTTTCCATATAATATGGCTACCACGGTTGTTTGCTCGACATGCAGATATCAAGTACATTGGCGACAATGATAACCTTGATCGAATTCACACTTGTTCCACAGCTACTATGCTACACCTTATTTGATAACATCCACATGTAATAGATAATGCAATATCTTATGTTCTCATTTGCACAATTTTCATTGTATAATATTGTTTTGCGCGTACAATTGAAAAATTAAAGACAAAAATTGAAGGCATTATCCGTGATTGTTAAATGTTATCTAAACGAAATGAATAAATCATGCGTCGTTCAAAATCGATTTATACAGTTACGAATGTTATTAAATCATACATCAAATTTTACTGTTATTGTTGAAACGCGTGCATTGTTTGTATAGACTTCGAAATATCGCAAATTTGATATTTGTATTGTTTTAGCTTAGTATAGGGTGACAGGTGGTCGTAATAAAAACTGCTACACTGCAGAGATGAATATAAACGAGAATAATTTTTATTATTTTTTTCTTCTACTATGTAAAGAAAGGAGTTAATATTTTGAAAAATTTTTTATGAAAAGAATGGTTTTGTTAAAGTATCTAAAAAAATCAAATCTGAAAATAATTTTATTGGACCATTAAAATAATTATGTAGGCTTAAGCTAATTGCTAGAATGACAAAACTTTTGTAATATTGCTCATTGCATGTCCTACATAGTTATTTTGATCATCCAATAAAGTTATTTTCAGATTTATATTTAGTTAAATATTTTTGGTAAAAATCGATCTTTCGTACATCCTATAGATACTCTAAATTAATTATACGAATTTATTATCAGAGTTTTTATAATTGTTTAATCTTGTGCTTGCGGTAACAGTTTTTTATATCTCATATCATTATCTACGATTCTAAAACGTATAAATTAACAGCAGTGTGCAGCAGGATCGTTAATTTTTTGCATTGTTGCGAATAATTAATATATCGGTCAATAAATTTCGCAGATCGCACGCATTTTCGTGGTTCCGTTAACTGGTTACATTTCCGTTTTGATCTAACCATTCACTCGCGCTACGAATCACACCACCATATTCATTAATCTCTCATTAATCTCTCACGCTTTGCGCTTCGCCGGTTTGCAGCATAACAATTTCGCGGTCGAACGCTATGGCATCCGTGATGAAACGCGATTCCGCGGCGACGCTTTCGGACGAGAAAGACGGGTCGCGAATAGCGTATAGTCGTGCAACAGGTTCGCCGAGAAGAAAGAGAAGGAAGAGACAAGAAAAGCGCGCGCGAGCGGTGAGGAGTCATTTCCTCGATAAGTCGGAGTCTCCGGTACGTCCGTGCTCTTGAAAACTTAACGAAGAGTAATTACGCGCGCTCTTCTCGCGGAAGTTGTCCGGAATGAATACCACGTCGTTCCCGTCGTCGACGCCGTAGTCGCTGCCATGCTGCTATCGGCGAAACGATCGATCCCTAACGGGTAGCAGGTGCGCAGCTCGGATCTGATTGCGCTCGTACGCACGGGATTTACTTTTCCAATTTCGTGGACAATCGACGAGCGCGAGCGCGCGTGTTACTTTTACTCCACTTCTGTGAAATTCGTGAATATACTTCAATCAAAACACGAATACTTTGTAAAACTTCAGCTGACTTTGTCAATTCGTTAGCATCTGGCGAATGTATTTGTCAAAGTTCATTTTTGGATGACACTATTAAATATGTGCATTCATATATTCTTCATTGCAGACATTCAAATATTTACAAGAATCAAATTTTGATTAAGTTATTATTAAAAAATTAAAATTTATAGGAATGTTATATTATATGTAGATAAATCTAAAATGTCTTTCTGGAGAACAGCAACTATTCTAATATTACTCTGCCAAATATTCTCCAAATATGAAATGTTTAAAATTAATTTGCTCTTACTGTTTTTGCTGATTTTAATTAAAAATTTTCTCTCTTTCTTTCTTACATGCAAAAATATTGTTATTGAATATGAGGTAAATTCACTTTTTTTTTTTAATAAAGCAATTATTAAAATATTCATTAAAAAGTTCTGTGTAACCTGGGACTCTGACACTGATTGGGAGCTTAACCTACATGCAAATATCGATGTGTCTCTCTTAGAAAAAAGTGATAGAAGATATCGATATAACAAAATGTAACAAGAAAACAATAATAAGTAATGTTGAGTGATAATGAGTTCTCTGAGAGAACTGTTTGATTGAAAATGGACAAACCAAAAGTATTTTGATTAGATCCATCAGAATTCCGATCATCTCAACTAGAATTTTAGTAAATTTAACTAGAAAATTCTAATTGAGATAACCAGAATTCTGATAAATCTAATCAGAATCTTCTGGTTTATCCATTTTCAACCAAATATTCCTTTCGGAGTACACATACTTACCTACAATGGCAATATTTAGAATAAATATAGTAACATTATTAAAGTATACTCGTATTATATATAGAAATAAAATATTGTTTGAGTTGAGGATACGCAAAGAAGACATTGCACTGCTGTTACAAAAACATCAAAATAATCGAATATTGGAAAATCATTGTTTATCTCAGATAGCTCAGAACGACCCATTCCATGCGTGCATGGAATAATTAAATTTTGTAAACAATAGTCCAGTTTCATGATATAATCAAACAGTATCATCGTTATGAAGAATTATCAGTATCCTGCGCGTTGCCTGTTGCTCGATAATGAGAAGAAAAACATTGCGACCAACGATAATGAAATTTCGCAGATTTGCTGCGACATTGTATACGCAACAATGTAAATTCATAATTATAATAGCGCAGAACATAATTTTATCCATATTTGCAAAAGCCATTGTTTTATTCGACAATGTTACAGTGGTTCTGTATTTCTGACCCAAATTAGATTTCCCCCGGGAATCCGGGTTGACATCTCGCGTTTTAACGAAAGCTAGAATATCGTAGCTGGGAGTAATTCGCGTACTAGAGAGAAATCCACCGATGATTACGTTTGCACTTAGATCGTTTTCTCATGGAATAGGAACGATTTTCCCTCAAGTAGAATCCATGATCGAATACGTGCACATCATAGTTGTAACAAGAATGATATCGGAAATCTTTCCAACATTGTGTGTGTACATATCGATACTAAATTGGATAATATTTTTTCACATTATTAATTGAAAAATATTTAGATATGCTCATAAAATCTAGAATTAATTTTTACATTCGAAATTGTTTTCACTAATATCGTTTAATCATAATTAAATTGATTCTTTGATTTATTCTCATACCGCATACTTTTCATTAAATGTTTGACTTCAATCTGATTTGTATTTCATCAAATTTTGAATGTAATTTATTTATTAAACAAATCAAACTCATTACAAATTCATTACTCACAGTTGCCATCAAAAGCGATAAGAATAATTTTAATAATCAGTTTAAAGTTAAAGTTTACTAATGCTTTTAATAATGTTCATATTATATTACAATAATAATTATTTAATCAATACCAGCAAATTCTTTCAATTTATTATTCATATTATTACAGAGATGTTATTGTAAAAATATAATAAGTTATGGAACGTATGTCATTTAACATTGCAAAAATCGAATAACAGAAGGATCTGCAAAAAAAAGTCAATAAATAAAGAAGATATTGTGCAATGACGAGAGAGTATCTCGTAATAATAATAACAAGCAAGTACATTAAGCTATTATTTATTCTTCTATTGCATTTTGCAAGCCACAACGTGGCTCGAAGAAGACAAATGATTACATAGCAAAGCACGCGATAAGTATTTTTCCCGGTAGAAAAATACGTCAACTTTTATTTTCTGACTCCTCGAATATGTCACTGGGTTAATATGTCGAAGAGCTGCGCTTTAAGATTAACGTTCAGTTCTCGAGGTCAAATGTATTCGTGGGATTTACCATCCGTCATTGTTCGTTGTAGAGAGCACCTATATGCGTATAATTTCACAACTTAACGCTACATGCTGGCGATCACGAAGAGAACAGCCTTGTAACACTTGCTGAAAGCTTACCAATCCACTTTACCAATCCCCATCTCGTACTCAACAATATATCACTAGTTCTTCCTTCTTGTACGTGTTATACAAATTGAAACGCCTATTACGCATAAATACTATCTTTAATTCGTTACGTCTCTTTCTCTATTTATCTTAGAAATCATCATTAAAGTCTACTAGTAATTATTTAAAATCATCATGAAGACAAAATCTTCATTATGCAACAAAAGATTATTATTTATATCAAGGACAATATGAATTTAAAAAAAATAATGGTATTAGTATTTTATTTTTATAAAAGAAAAGTGAAACTGGGAGTCTTATATAATTTTTTAATTACTTATTAATAGTATTTCATATCATATTATAGTGTACTTACACTTATTGTATATTGATATTTATTTACACAAGCAATGCTTATTTTCAATGTAACCATTTCTGCAATATCTTTTTCTTAACTTTCTTTGTTACTATAGTTCTCTCGTATTCATTATGCTCACGCTCTAAAATGTCTCGACGAGAAGATACCTTTCACTCTTAACCACACGAAGAAAATTTCTCGATTGCTGTCACGAGAGTATCAATAATGAAACAGTGGTGAACGCGTGATTGCCGTTATGTCTGACTCGTAAGGCACGCGAGTGCAATGCGCTCGAGAATGCATTTGCGAACGCCTTACGGCCGCCGCACACCGGAAGCCGCGCCAACCGCGCTATGAACGTCGGTGACCTGTGTTATGCACGCCTCGAATAGAGGATCGCATGATGCGTGCATTCAACAGTTCGATCCTTTCTTGCATTCCATAAAAGTGCAATGTACAAAATTTGAAACTAAAATAGTTGAAGTATTCCTTATGAAACACTATAAGGATTTCTTTCAATACTGATATAATATTATATCTATTATTTTCTATTTTTTATTAATATTATATTTAAAAAAAAATAAAAAAATTTTTAAAGAGATTCGTAAACGCATATAACACAGTTAGTATATGTACATATACTAAAAAATAAGGACAATTACAAACTTATTTCGAGTATGATTAAGAGTTTAAAAACAATTATAAGAAATTAAAGAACATTATTATTGCACATTATTATTATTATTACTCATAGTCTTCTCTCTCTCTCTCTCTCTCTCTCTCTCTTCTCTAATCAATATTATCTATTATTAAAATATATAAATATATAATATATGAATAAAATGAAATTTTTACGTAATAGCTTTCTATGCAAATTGTAATTGGTTTAATTGGAATTGCAAATATATTTCATGTAAGCTGAAGGATTAATTAACTCTTAAAAGACAATTACAGTTGAAGAATTACAGTTCGAATTAAAAATGAGGAATGGTCATGTAGGTTTTCAAGAATTAATAAAATCCATTTGAAGGCAAATAAAATCATCTCATTCATGTTCAATGCATATATTACGATCGTTACTCTTCTCGCTATCGACATGAACTTCCTACTTCGAGTCACTCGAACAAAGAGTTCGATTTTCCAATAATCTCGTGAACTATCTTTAAGCAAATGCAATTTTCCCTACCATTTCTTCTAATCGTTCATCAGTTTACGGAATATTGCAGATCATTCATTAAGCGCGTAGTTTTTTTCCGATGAAAGTAGTATAACGAGGAGCATCCTAATTGCATTCGAATATTAAAAGATTCATAGATTGATCGGATATCGATAAACGAATCAATATTTGACAGATATAATTACTAAATTGATGAAAATATGTGTGAATTATTATTTGATACATGATATATTATTTTTAGAATGTTCTTCACTTTAATATAATACTATAATTCATCACTCACGTCAACTAGCATATATAAATCATAAAACGTTTTAATTTAACAGAAATGTCAATATATCGAGTTTCTTCTTTTTAATAAATATAAAACAATCGAGATTCGTAATTTCATTCCCCGTCTGATATCATAGTTATGCATTTTTTATATCAGAATCTATATATAAATATCTATATATAAGTATCTATTTATATATAAGTTTGTTTCACAATATTAAAACATTATGATTATTTGTCCATACACAAATGATATCAAAGTCAATACCAAAGATAAGATTTTACTTCGCTGTTGCGAGCTTATGAAAAATAAATAATCCAGTCAAGTAATGCTTATTTAAAATAGATGCAACTAAAAATGAAGGTAGTTCTCAGCTATACTGATAAAAAATAAGTAAAAAAATAATTATTACTTATAAGAACAATAAACGATTATTCGTGGTGACAATTTATTTTATCAATAATCGCCATAATCACTTAATTTAATATACTAACGAATCGTGATTATCGATCAGCAGCCACGTGAATACGATATTTAATCATTTGATGTAAATATGTATGTAGCCCAGTAATGTTCCGTCCGTTAATAAGGTAGTTCTCTGTTAATACATAAATAAAATTAATTATACAATTAACAAATCAACTTCATAAATATAGTTATTAGTATATTTCTTTAACAGCAGTAATTCTCTATTTAATTCGAAACAACACCTATTAGTAGTAATTATTAGCAATAAATAAATATATTGAACATACGCAAGCCACGAAAATTAATGTATATGATGTCGATTGAATTAAATATATTATTTCAACGTGTTATAAAATCAGTTGATTTATAAATTATTTGGAGGACCAGTCATATAAAATTTAAACAAAACTCTGAAAAGTTCCATAGAAAATTTTTTGGAAGTTCAAGTGAGCGATTAAAATTTTTTTTTGTAAATTTATTAAGTCACTTTTCAATTGTGCCCAAGACATTCGGGCACGATTCGCGCACAATAGGCAAAGATCGTGAATCGCGGCTCGATTATAAGCAACGACAGTGGGAACAGCCTGGCCTTTGTACGTTGGTAACCTCTCATGAATCTCGATCTTTATTCGTTTGGTATATTATTCTCAAGCAAACTAGCTCGCCTATTAAAAAGACATCTAAACAAATCGAAGATTATAATTACTTTATAATATATTTTATATCACGAAAAGAAGACCGATTTTGCTGAAATAGATAAAATTTGTAATATAAAACTAAAAATAAAAAGAGATCTATTCGTATTGCTTAAAATTTTCAAAAATGCACTTAGAGAAAAATATATATTCGGACTTTGAAGAAAAAGAAAATAAAAATGTTGAGTGCAAAAAAGTGCAAATGCGAATAGATCTATTTTGTTGGATCTATCAAAATAATTATGTAGAACGTTCAAACTGATTGCTAAAATATCAAAATTTTTTTGTAATATCGCTCGCTTATTTAAGTTTCTTACATATAAATATTTTGTATGGATTGAGACAAATATTGTTTAACTGTACATTCGTTTCTGTGTAAATTGGTGTTATTTATTTTT
>Ga0157363_1007781_pt1 | contig 10168 bp, 3 predicted proteins | sample AttsexASBM1_FD_111477 | JGI IMG/M metagenome (GOLD analysis project Ga0157363, IMG submission 111477) | Fungus gardens microbial communities from leaf cutter ant in Ribeirão Preto, State of São Paulo, Brazil - Atta sexdens ASBM1 | ecosystem: Host-associated > Fungi > Mycelium > Unclassified ...
GAGCTTGCAGAACAGCTTGGCGTTACGCAGCAAGCCATATTTTTTCGTTTGTTTTTGAATAAAGATTGAATTTTACAAAAAAAAGCTCAGAACTTTTTTGTACACCTAATAATAATAATATGCAAGGTGTTTTATTTAAAATGTAATGGGTCGAAAAGCTTAAAAAATAAAGATAAGAAAAACTGTTTTAGATGAAAGTTGTACGGTCTGAAAGGATGTAAATATAGATTAAATTAAAACAAAAGTAATTACAATAGGCCCAAAGATTAAATCTAGTGATGTGTAAAAATGCCAGTATAGGCCAATACAGAATATTGGTGTGCGATCAATTCTTTATTAATCAAAAGTGTTAAACGTTTTGACTTGCTTCGGATCCTCTTCAGTACATAAAATAGTGATAAAACAATAGTTAGTCACAGGATCATAAATTAAAATAATTTTCGAAAAAAATTCATGAGGTCATCTGGAGATACTCTTTTAAATGAAATTGTGGTTTTTTTTTTAACATAATATGATTCTTCTGATTATTTTGCATATAAAATTATTAAAGTGAAACTATCAAAAAATCAATTAGTTTATAAAATATTTTATATTCAATATACAATCAAATCACTTTGACAAAATAAAATATTAAATATCTTATAAGCTATTAATTTCTTGATAATCATATCTTAATACTTTTATAAACAGAATAATAAGATTAATCAATTGGTGGATAATTATATAAAAGGTGGATAATTATATAAGGATGACCTTCGATAACCTCCTCCGATCACTTTAATCTTGAATTGTTTAGGTCATAATTCTCTGATCTCCGACAGGCTTTAGCTCGTTATTCGATAAGTTTTAGTTACTCGTTATTCGACAGGTTTAATTGTTCGTTATTTGTTAAAAAATTATTAATAAAAAGATTTAAGAAATAACATTACATTTCTGCTATACGTATGCAATGTTAATTAATATTCTACACCACCCCCTGCTTAGGAACATACAGAATGTTTCATAAATGCATGTCAATACTTTAGGAAATAAATCTATACACTAAAATAAATAAAAATGTCATATGAATGTAAGTCTTATATAATTTTATCCTTAGTTTTCAAGTTATGAATTATTAAAGAAAATATTCGAAGTATTTGCCTCATGTGTCAATCACAAACTTTTATATATATTATATATATATATAGACTGCTAACTCGTTTGAAAAAGTAATTAAATTATTTTGATATTGTATTATACGCATGCGTCGAGAACTCCGTGTGATCGCATGATGTATATGCGCACACATCAGCATAAATACATTTGACAGATTAACCGTATTAAAATACTATTTATGTTTTATTACAGTGATAAAAAAGGCCAGAAAAGTTGGACAAAACATTTGCATTAAATTATTTGTAAACAATAAATTAAATTTTGCGCAATAACTGCGTGGACTCTTAATGGTTTTTTAATTCCTTTACAATTTTATTAGAAATTGAATGGGATCACATCTTTCATATACGTCTACAAGAAATATTTCATTCTCGAGCACTTTCATAATACGAATCTTATTATTAGCGAATCGATGCGTTTAAGAAACGAAGTATGAAGTCAGCACAAAGTCAACGCGAATTAACGAGCGCAAATAGTAAAAATAGTGCTAGAAAATCAGTAGAAGTCAGAAAATAAGGAGCGAATCAAACTGAGTCAGCGAAAGTTGAGCAAAGTTTGTTTGACTCGAGAGCGAAATGCTCCTCGCACATCTACTAATATTCAATCTTTTATACATCTACTAATATTCAATTGTTTATCTTTTTTTTTTAAACTTCCGAAAAAAATTAATTTTTCAAACGCTATTTTCACACGACTGAGGTTTGGCATGTCTATGTACAACTGATATAAAACGTCGCAGGACAAAACCATACTGCATTTCTTCGGGTTAATTCGTGACTCACGCGCAGAACTACCGTACAATTTCGAGATACATTTCACATAAGCTTATCCTAAAGAGTTAGCAGTCTAATAGTATATAGAAATTTGTGACGTCAACACATATTATAGTTTAGCACGTTTCGAGGTTATCTAATGTTTACAAACAATATTCATCTGAGATATCTAAAAGTGGTAAAATGGTTCTAAAAGTGGTAAAATGATACCTCTACTATCAAGCAAAACTTGTGATTTATGCACGATAGTGCTGTGTCTCATTTGCATTTCGAAGAGAACATTCCTAAACAATGCCTTCATAAACCGATAGAGCGAGGCGGATCCACTCTATAATCGCCACGATCTCCTGATTCCCTCAATTCATTACATTTTCATTTAAAATCTATTGTATATTCAACGAGCAATATATATATATATATATAATATATATATAATATAAGATATATAATATATATAATATATATAATATATATAATATAATATATATAATATATATAATATATATAATATATATAATATACATATATATATTTTATATATTTTTTTATATATATATATTTATATATATATATATTATATACATATATTATATACATTGCTCGAATATTTGCACGATGATTGACGACTTCCATGACTCTTTCGGGACTCTGTCAGAAGCGCGTCATAATAATGCCACAATAGGCAACAACGTCGCTCTCGCGGCAGCGAGAATTATCATTACACAGAGTCACTTTGAAAGAGACCAGGAAAGGTGTAATAAAAATAAAAGAACAAGTTATTTTCATTTAATGATTGTGTCTATCGACAGTCATATAGAAATTATAAGTATAATGATTTCATTTGTTAAAGGCGAAAAATTTGTTAGAAAAATTTTGTACTTAAATTCTTCATAACGTGAATAAGGAGTAAGATATTGAGATAAAAAGCATATATTTTATAGAGGATGAATAATACATTCATAACTTTTGATTACAATTTCAAGAATTCGTTAATCTTTTTTTACAAGAACATTTTTAATATAAGGTTATTCAAAGAGTCATTGCGTTTTTTCCAATAGATGGCGGTATCCACGTTTATTTGTATGCGAGCGTGATATGAATGTTAAATGTTTACGTGCGTTTTGTTGTTAACATTTAATCTAAAAACCAAAAAAAAAGTTGACGCGATTCCGGTCGAGTTTTGTGCTTGCAATTGAAGTTCGAACATGGAGAATTTTGAAGATATATTCGCTATGGCGAAAAACAGAATATATTATGTTTTATTACTTCAAAAAAGAGAAGTAAGCAACTGAAGCAAGGGAGAAGTTGCGTCGAGTTTACAGAAATGTCATCAAAAAACCAATGCCAGAACTGGTTCGCCCGGTTCCGTGATGGTGATTTTTCAGTCAAAGACGCTGATGGTAGGCTTTCCAAAATTGACGATGATGAAATGAAAGCATTGCAAGCAAATAAGCATTCAACGGTTCGGGAGCTTGTTACCGCTCTAAAAGTGTCCGTTGAAAGTGTTCAAGCTATTTGAAATTGCTATGCTTCGTAAAGAAGCTCAATATTTAGGTACCGCATGAGTTGAAAGAAATTCATCTGACGAATCGCATGAACATCTCCGATCAAACGTAAAGAAAACGATCAAAATTCTTGAAGTGTATGATCACGGGGACGAAAAATGGATGTTTACAATAATGTCAGCCGAAAAAGAAGTTTAAGTAGGCGAGGTGAAGCATCGGAAAGGCAAGCAAAGACGGAGATCCACCAAATGAAGGTAATGCTATCAATGTGATGGGATTGGAAGGGACCAGTCTTTTATGAGCTACTTCCAAAGAAAAACGATTAATTCCGATGTCTATTGTGAGCAGCTGCAGAAATTAATGATGTCATCGCACAGAAACGTCCCGACCTAATCAATCGTAAGGGTGTGGTGTTTCACCACAACAATGCGAGACTACACATAAGTTTGGTCACTCGGCAAAAATTATTGCAACATGGTTGGGATGTGTTACACATTCACCATATAGCCCAAACCTTGCATCAGACTTCCATCTCTTTCGCTCCTTGCAAAACTCTTTAAATGATAAAACGTTTGCTTCTGAAGACTTCATCAAACAGAACCTAGACAAGTTTCTCGTAGAGCAGAAAGTATGAACGTGGAATTATGAAGTTGCCCGGGAGATGGCAGAAAGTCATCGAACAAAACGGCAATATCAATGATTAATGTTCATTACATATATTAAATAAACACACCTGAAAATTAAATGAAAAAAACGCAATGACTTTTTGAACAAGCCGTATAACAAAAGATCTATTTTTGCACATTAAATCTCAATTATTTCGAAAATCTGACGTGCTAATGAAATTTAACTTACGGCATCGTTTTCAGAATCCAAAAATCTATAAAAAAAGCACCTTATCTGATGAAAAGAAACATTTTTTTATAAATTAATATTATCTTTATTCACAGTTTGTGAATGTAGCACCACATCCATCATTTATCAATACAATTTTATTGACAGTGGCGAAAATGTGAAACGTAGTTCACATCAATTTAGAAAATTGATGTTGATGCCGTTAGTGTACAGTGATTTTCGTCTGTCACACGAAAAAGGCCACTATGGCCCCTCTCTCAGGTTTCTCTCTGCTAAAATGCACTATATATGTACCTGTATATGTATATATGTATTTGTATATATACCATATTATAGTCTTTTAGAACTTTTAGTAAGTTTTATTGGGAGTACAAATTAGTTCAGTCCGTTTTTTTGTGTTCAAAAATGCATTTATTTCAAAACAAAATGAATGAACAGATCAATTAAAATATTGTCCATCGCTGCCTACTATTTTTTTCCATCTCTCAGGCAATATCCTCGCGGAAAATATATGATTAGGTAAATCATACATAACTAGTTTTGCGTGCAAGGCAACCATTATCAGTCGCGACTTCGATTTTAGATATTGTGGGAAATTATCCCATGTATTTTATGATTTTTTTAAGCGCGACATGGTGCCTATTTTCTTAAGAAATTCTTGGTCAATCTGGGACGACAAAGCTTGAATTTTTACTATTGCGTGACTTCGGTGCAATTATATCTTTTACAATCTTGTCACTTTTCGGGTCTGCATTAAGGTTGTTATTTCTTCTGCGTTGATTGGCGTTTACGAGTTTTTGCGGATCTTGTTCGATCCTTCTTTTCAGTTCTGTCAAATCGTTATCAAAGGATTCCACTTGAGTCTTATAGACGCTAACTATAGTCGCGACGTGGACTCGATTCTTTCGAAAGAAAAGAATCGTGGTGTCTATAGAACGTAACAACTCTGCAAACCAAAATTATTTACTATTTTCGTTTTAATAACCAGAATACAAAATTTGACTCATGAAAGATTCAGAAAGCCAGAGACCTAATTATCATTCTGTCCTTTTTGCCGCTTACAAGTCTGGCCTTTTTATCGCTTACAAGTCAAATTCAAACAATTCGCGAATGACCAAATTATGATTCGCATCCTTCCAAAGATATCTTAAGTATTCATTCCGCTAATCGCGAAACTTGAATCCAAATTTTCAACATTCACTTAAAAAAACAACAATGACAATTCTCTTAAATTCCTCAATAGACCTCACGATTTTTATTAACAAAATGTACAACTGATCAGAGCGAGATAACCTAATGATCTGATTAACCTTGTCCATAAAATTTCATAACATGACTGTTATCACATTAATAAACCAGAAATCTATAAAAAAACAGAACTTTTTTCACCTAATACTTTGGCTTGATGCCGCAGAGTCAAACTTTGTTTATAATAACTTTTAAAAACCGATCCTTGTTATCTATCATATATTATCATCATATATTCCAATGTTTTCTCGACTTCCAATATTTTCTCTTCCTTTTCACTTGTTAGAAAGAAATGATTTGTTAAGCTTTCCTCGGTTACTATTCTTCACAACATCCAATGTTTCTTACAACTTTTGAGAGAAAAAGAAAATTTGCATTCCCGAACGGAAATAAATGTAATTTTCGAATGTATTAAATTATTTTCCTTCGCGATCTTGAGATTAGAATCTAGAATTCTTTAACGGCGACTGACAAAAGACGCAAGAGTTTTTACGATGCAATAAGCGACTGGAAGCCGCGGAAATGTGAAATCATTGATGCCGAATTTTCTATGATCCGCTGCGTAATCGTTAATAAAAACAAGATATACATTCGTTCGTATTGTGTATAACGCATATATCTGTATGTTGGGCCTGATAGTTTGACGCATACGCATAACAATGACCATTTACTGACTATCAAGGAAGGAAAGGATAGTTTTCATCAATTTTTACAAGTATTTTAAAGCAATCTCGTCATTTCGTTTCATTCAAATTATCTTTATTTTAAAAATGACATACAACATAAATTAACATTCCTCGCTTCTTACATTATGATTTCAACATAGCCGCCGCGACTAGTCAGGAGTCTTAACTATTCCGAAAATTGCAAATAAAATAAAGAATTTTTTTAATCAATTTAATCTGCTCTATTAGCACATGAAATATTTGGCGGTCATTCTGGGACACTCTGTATATAAATATATACACATAAATGTATACAAAATATATATAAACATAATAATAATATATATAAACATAATATATATGAAATATGTTATTTATATATGATAATTATATATGAAATACATTCTTCTCTTTTTTATAAAATTACTGTTTAAGAGAAATAATAATAAAAAAATGAAAAAAATAATTTACATTGTTAAATTTAAAAAGATCAAATTTAAACAAATTCCGAGTTAAATAACATTTCGTTACTTTTAATCTATGACATGTGTCAAAATGTACTACTTTGACAAAACACATAGTTAAAAAAACAACAACTTTTAATCAAATTTATGTGGTTGAATTGCTTAGTTTCAAAGAATAATTGTATCAAAAAGAATATGAAGGTCACATTTAACGCGGCGCGACAGCGTCGAAAACATCTATTTACTGGAGAAGAATTTTGACCAAGTATTGTATTTATCATCGTAGAAAATCATATTATTAACGTATCGACTGTTTTAAAAGCTGTGGACATATGTTTTAAAATACATTTTGAGTATAGATTACTCTAAATTCTGTAAAAACGTTCGATTAAAAATATATATGCGTATACAATCCGAAAAACTATAATTTTAGTTTTACTATTTTTATATTCTCTTAATAGATTCTATTTAATTTCTTATTTCGTATAACTCTATTGGAAATGGGAAAAAGTTCGTGGCGATTTTTTAGTAAAATTAAAGTGTTTTTCTTAGAGTATTGAAATCAATTTAAACCAAATATGCTCCATTATTTTTTATAATATTTTGCCATTTTTGAGGCAAAGCCATAATTCCATCGCGATAAAACTTCTGTGTTTTTCTGATCGAAAAACTGCTTCAAGTGATTTTCACAGGTCTCTTTTGAAGCTAGCTTTACACCATTAAGAGAGTTCTGCAGAGATTGAAACAAATAATAGTCTGAAGGTGCTATGTCAGAACTATACGATGGATGCATTAAAATTTTCCAGCCAAGCTCTCGCAATTTTGCTGAGTCATCAAAGATGTGTGTGGTCAAGCATTGTCGTGATGAAAGACGATACTTCTCCTATTGATTAATTCTGGCCGCTTACTCTCAATTGCTTGTTGTAATCTCTGCAGTTATTTACAGTAGAGTTCGGAACTGTTAATTGTTTGATTAAACGATAACAGCTCATAGTGAACGATTCCCTTTCAGTCCCACCACATATACACAACATCATCTTCCTCGTCATTCTAGATTTTGCGATTGCTTGCGCCTTCTCTCCTTTTTTTATCCACGATCTTTTTCTAATTGGATTGTCGTAGATGATCCATTTTTCATCACCAGTTATCATTCTCTTCAGAAATGGCTCAATTTCCGTTTCAATAGCGTATCACAAATTAATTCGGTCCATCATGTTCCTAACACTCAACTCGTGAGGAACTCAAAAATCGAGCTTCTTTTGTTTTGCGTAGTTTTGCGTAAATGATTTAAAACTGTTTTATGGTCGATACCTAGTTCCCTGGCAATCTGCACAGTGCTCATGTGCTTATCACGCTCGACTTTTACCATGATTTCATCGGACTTTTCAATGATTGGTCGACTGAAGCAAGGTTCATCTTTCACATTGAAATTTCCAGCACGAAAGCGAGCGAACCATTTCCGTGCTGCTGATTTTGATAGAGTATTTTCATCGTAAATAGCGCAAATTTTTTCGCAAGCTTGTGCAGCATTCTTGCCTTTATCGTAGTGATACTTCAAAATGTAGCGAATTTTTCCTTATTTATTTCCATTTTCAAAATAAAATAACTTATGAGCCACTTCACCGTTTTCAATCTTTTTCGGCTCAAAACAAAGGTTAAAATGTCACTTTTTAAATGCACGTTTAGTGTTGCCGATGCGATTAATAGTTGACTGCTGAGCATTTAATGCCATCTAGCGGGAAAACGAACTTTTTCTCACACCCAATAAGAAGTAAATTATATATTCATGGTAATACCGCTTTATATTCAAATGATTTATTAAAGTTCAGTTCCATTAATTATTTAATAGTAATCTCAGTTTAATTTATTATTTAATTCTTATCGTTATTGTGAGCAACCATATATTGATAGTTAAATTAGATATATCATACTCTGATTATATTTACTTAGCTCTGATTCTATAATACCATCATATGAAGATTTACTTCAATTTATGTTCAATTTGCTCTTTTTATCTTTTTTTAATTCTTAGAAAAAGATAAAGAGTAAATTGAACTGAAATTAAAATTAATCTTATGATAGTGGAATTAGATTTATGTAAATATAACTAGAATAAAAATCTAATTTAACTATCAGTATGTACTTACAATAACGATAAGAATATTTAATATTTAACCTAAATCTAAGTAGTTTTTGACACATGTTAGATTGGAAATATTAGTAAATTAAGACACAATGAGTTGCTTTTTACAAGTCAGAGAGTTAAATTAACTTATGCATCTAGTGAATAATGAATTAAATTTGATTCAAATTTTCTGAGTTAAATTATTATATGTATATATATATATATATGTATATAAGGTATATACATATATATATATACCCTATCGTTTCAGTTAATTATTTTTTTAATAGGAGCAGTGGTGACTTAGAGGAGTAATTAAAAATATAATAACTCAAATAGATTTTAATTTAGACACTGTGAATTTAAGTAAGATTCTAAAGTAAGAACAGTAAGATTTTAAAGGAAAAATTATGAGCCAAATAGTCTATTATCTATCGATTTCCATCAGAACAAGCAGATAATATTTGCAGTAATCAACATCCTTTCCAAAGCCAACCTCCTCCACCAAACATTACTAGACAAGAACGATTGGCCTTCCAAGGATCTGAATAGGGTCTTAGATCATCGTGCTTTCAGCCGACAAAGGCAACATGACAGTGTCAAAGGCAGCATGAACATCAGATTAGAAAAAGATGAAAAATCTTGTCTCGAATAAAACATACAAAAAGATCAAAAAGATCTTGATAAAGATCCAACTAATACAATAGCAAGAACATCAAAACCCTAGTGGAGGAAAGCAATAAGCCAAATCAACATTAATCTAGAACCCGTTCCACCAAAATGGATTACACAAATTAAACATCCTTCAAACTGATTGTTAGTGCTATACACTTTTCGACATACAATTTATCCCGTTTCTACAACCTCTCACTGAAAAATCCGAATTACGCATAACTAATTCAACGGACATCATACCAAAGATGAAAAAAATTCAACTATGTCCCACAGACCTACTTGTAAGTTTCGACGTAGAATCCTTTTTCACATAAGTCCCAGTAAAAGACACATTAAATATAATAATTCATATGAAGTTCCCTCCGATCTCTTCCTGCTAACAGAGCATTGCTTAATAACCACTTCTCCTATAACAATCAATTTTCTGAATAAACTTCAGAAACGAAGCAATGGGCTCTCCATTTTTTCTGTAATCCAATATCTTTATGGAGTATTTTAAAAAAGAGACTCTCAGGAAAACACTCAAAAAAAACCAGAAGTTTGATTTCGTTATGTAGACGACATTCAAGATATGGAAATACGCAGAGGCGAACTCCATAAATTCCTTATTTTCCTCAACAACCAACATCCAAATATTCACTATAGAAAAACGGAAAATTCCCCTTCCTAGACATTCTTGTTTCTAAGAAAGTTTCTAAGAAAA
>Ga0157363_1007782_pt1 | contig 10168 bp, 7 predicted proteins | sample AttsexASBM1_FD_111477 | JGI IMG/M metagenome (GOLD analysis project Ga0157363, IMG submission 111477) | Fungus gardens microbial communities from leaf cutter ant in Ribeirão Preto, State of São Paulo, Brazil - Atta sexdens ASBM1 | ecosystem: Host-associated > Fungi > Mycelium > Unclassified ...
CACACACACACACACACACACACACACACACACACACACACACACATTTTTAAGTCTTTTTGTCTCTGAGATAAATGCGTAGGACTAGGACTGAGAATAAGGAAGTCTTTATGCCTTCATAGGAGCTAATGTACCCTGTCCAGGTGAAACTTAGTTTCGGAACACATCGCAATCCGTTTCCCACGGTACAGACCAGGTAATAACCCGGAATGTTTTCCTCGTAATTCTATTCGTAGCATTCCTTTCTTTTTATATTTATATTTATATATTCTTATTTACCTGCGTTTCCCTCTGGAATGTACACAAAATCAAACGGGGATATTATTTTTCTCTTTAAGTAAAACAATCGAAAATAATAACGACAGAAAATCTACGAGAAAGAAATTAGTTTATATAAATATTTCGCAAAAGAAATGATACTATTAAATTTTCGCTAAAAGAAGATGTGGAGAAATTAAAATCTACAAGAATAGAAACTAATCAAAATTCTTAGCTCGATGGATCGACTGCTTGTTGATTGAACTTGAAGATCGCAATGTGTTAAAATGTAAACATTTTGGAGAATTGTCTCGATTGTGCAAACAACAACAATCTATTACAACAATCGAGAGCTATCTTACAAAACTGGAGCAATTTGAACATGAGCGTGTGTCTCGCGTTGGTTTTGTTTGCGTGTAGGTTACAGCGTCTATTCCTTGGGGCAATTTGCTTTCTAGTTTCTAACTTTATTCAACGGCAGTACTTTAAAGCAGCGTTTCCATGGTCACGCTATAAGCATAGCAATATATAGTCGTTTCTCACTTGTTTTGTTATTCTCAGAGAATTTAAACTTTATACTCCGGCAATCACTGTCGACGATCGAAGGAACTAACAAGCAAACCAATTCTGCTATCTTTTACAGAGTACCGCACTATAGTAATTGCACGTGACGCCGATAAAATCGCAGCCTCTGAATGAACGGATTTGTTAGCCGATCAATTGAGAATTAATCCTATTAAAAAGATAAAAAAAAGAAGTGATTCCGAATACTCACGGACTGGTATCTTCTTGGGATCAACAGTGTAGAGTCGCTCTTCGACTTTGTCGAGCTTATGACGTAGGTATCCGCTTCTTTCAGTGACTTGAGCTAGCTCGGCGGTGAGGTTCGCGAAGATATCCTCCGCGACGGTGAGGAGAGAGGCCAACTGTTTGAGAGAGCTGGTGAGGGTGCCGTTCGCCACCGCTTCGAGCTCGGCGCCCACCGGCCAGCCCGGATGCGAGCCCGCCGGCACGTGGCCGCGGCACACGTGCCGCGGCTCTACCTTCCGCATCACAAACGGCATCGCGACGACGACGACGACGACGACGACGACGACGACGACGACGACGATGGTCGTGCCGGCCGCGGCGGCTTGATGCTGAGTACCGTATCCCTAATCGGCCGCACTCGCGCATAACACACTTTAGCGCTGGTTCTCCCTTATCACCGGAGCACCGCATCGCTGCACGCTGATCCGCGAAATCGACCGAATTCCGCGGATCCCCCGTGCCACCGGCGCGATCTCATGCTGCGCGCGCGCGATGTACACTGTTTTCTTTCTTTCACTACCTCGAACTGTCGTATATTTTGCTATCGCGTCACCGCGACTTGCTTTCCCTTTTTTCTTTTTTTTCTCTCAGCTTTTCACTCACAACTTTCACTCCGCACTCCTGTTGGATCACGAAAGATCGAAACAACACGCGGCGCATTACAAGTTGACGCTCGAATTTCGGAAGGCGTGCATGTGCGGTATTGCGGTGAGGATTTTTTGAAAATGCCGCCACTTATAAAATTCTTTCGCGCAAACTTTTTTACGGAACGATTACGTAAATCGGTTAAATCGGACGAAAACGCACGAAACGACGATGCACAACGGACCTTACGGACCGTGCGAACGTACCGCGCGCCGCGACGATGGTACGCCAAGTGCCGGCCGGTCCGGTCGAGTCGGCCGGTCTGACAACTAGTCGCCGAGCAGGAGCAGTCGGCTCGTTCTCCCATTCAAGCGCTTGTGTGTAAAAGGCGCCTTTCCCAGCTGTCTGCTTGTCAGACAACCCGCTATCGCCATCTAACGACCAGCTATCTATGACCGTGTAGTAGTATCTACTGCCGTTACATATATTAAAAAAAAATATATATATATATATATATATATATATATATATGTATAATATATAATTAATATAAATTCTATTAAAATATATATTGAAAAATAATAATATATTAATATAAAGAATGTGCATGAGGCAGTTTTATCATATTAGTTTGACCAACAATGAGTAATGTAGAAATCGGAAAACCTTTAGAAGCTACACAACTTTGAATCTGTAATTTAAAGCTGCAAAGATGTAGAAGTTTGTATTAAATTGATATACAAATTAAGGTACTAATCAAAGACAAAATAAAACAGCTAAAAGTGCATTCTTTTAAATATCAGAAATTTCAAAAGTAGCTTATAACATTCTTGGAAGAAGAAATTAAACAAACAGATTTAAATTGTTTGCATATTATAATATATTTTATTAATGTTATACGGTAATGATAATATTAAATCCAAGGATAAATGTAAATCAGTCAATGCGAGCCAACACAGATTAGACGTGTGTGAAATCGTATACTTTATTCTTGAGTAAAAATTGACAAACGTTTTAATCCTTTCGATTGAATCTTGGATCTTTCTCAATGTAAAAATAAAATCGATAACGTATAAATTTAATATAGAAGATGCAATGCTATGCGAAGCAAATTGGAGTATCGTTAACATATATTCATAAAATGATAATAATGCTATCTAACAAATACTCAAATCTCTACATTTCAGATTATGTAATAATGTTAACGATGATCTGTGAGATAAGACACGTTAGCACTAATAAGACGTCAGCGAGTATGATAATATTAAATATTAATATATATTTGAAATAAAAATTAAGATTATCTTATGCGTATATAATTTTTCTTATTTCTTCAAATGACGTAAAATAAAATAAAATATTTAATATATATATTTCTGAAAACTATTTATGATATATATTAGATAAGTATTATAAGTGATTATCTGTTAGTATGAATGCTTTATGGCACCGTATTAACAGTAAAATCTATCATCTACATTGCACAATTGATATATAAAATTCCGACAGAGTGAAAACTTAAACCAACTACATGAGTGAGTCATTTGGATCCGAGTGAAAATTTTAGTCGGCCGCAATTTTTATACAGTTAATATTGAAGACAGCATTGAAGTGAGGGGATAAAAAAAACTTGAAACTTTTCTCTGTCGTGAAACCTTTCGCTATGATGCAATTCTTTCGTTGTTATCTTGATGCTAATTATGATGCAATGAAAGTTTGGCTTAGGTAACTCGTCAAATATAAATTTGACAGATTTTGCCGAAAGTGAAAATTCATTTTTAGTAAGTGTCTGTTTATTAGTGCTGTATTCATATGTATGTAGTATATGTAGTATATGTTGTGCGTCTTATAATTAAAATATTCATTGTAAAAAAAAAAAGCATTTTTGCGAGAGAAGCGTCTTGGTGAAACGTTCTATTTTCTCGGTTATAAAATCGTGAGTAAATAATGTCGAAATCATTATAAATTTAATATAAAATATTTTTATTGCATTTTTAGAAGAAAATATCCGATACATGTCTTCGATATCATTATTTCGAGCATGTATAAAAATGCCTTCATTTCATTCATGCAAATAATTATACTTTTTGGAATAAATCAATATAATGTATTTTTTTTTCTTAAAGTTTACATTTTCCTCTTTTAAAAACACTATTTATTTTTATTTGTATTTTTTCTTATCATAAGAATATGATTTTTGGAAAAAAAACTATGATTATTGTACTCTTTTCAAATTGTTCTTTAATATTTTTTGGCTTAACTTTTTCAATTAATATCAAATCCTTTTCATGTTTTGATATTTCGATTCTATATATTCTGGCATTTCATTAAAAAAAAAAAAATATTTTCCATTGAAATTTGTGGTAATTATAGAGCCAGTCAATAAACGCTGTGGATGACTTGGATGACTCGGACGTAAATTAAGACTTTAAAACGAGACATGTATAATAAATGTTTAATTAACATTCTTCATGATGCTTCATTTTAAATTAAATCAGATTTTTCTCGTCAATAGTTATAATTATATTGTATTATAAGACTGTAAAAAAAAAATACATCTATAAAAATAAAAGAGTCGTGTAGCTCTTCATATTTTAATTATTAATTATTGATATTAATTATAGAATATATTTATTATATAAATAAATATACACGATCCAATTACATGTTCATTCTCATGGAAACTTCATAGACGACTGCACTATCCTAACTTAGCCAACGTGAGATGTGCGCTGCATACGCGAACTATCGACCCGTGATAGCCGCCGATCGAGTTAACGAACGTCGTAATTCGCGTTTATTTTCATAGCCAACTAAACAAAAAGTTACACACAGCGGCGGTAGAAACTCGATGAGTGCAACGCTCGTTAACGTAACAAATTTAGCAGGCTGGTCGGATTCGATTCGGCGTAAAGTAAGCTCCGGAATTGGGTTGATGTAATTGATAGTCCGAACTTATACTTTCCTCTCTGTCCTCCCCCCCCCCTCCTACTCTTTGGAAGAATCTAATGGTTGCGAATTACCGGCAGCTAGCGCTTTCTTTCACTTGGCCCTAATTTTCTCCGTATGTGCAATTTCACACGATAAAGTTTCGCACTTAGGGCCTCGAAATAATTCTTTTCGCCCCGAAAGATCCACTTTTCGGGATAAACGATTACCCGTAAAATATGCCGCAACTTTAATTTTATGGAATCTCAAATGGTATTATTGCAATCGAAATAACAGAGTGATAACACCTACGTATCTTATATTTTGAAAAGCATTCAAATTACTTTTCGAAACGCAGTATCCACACTGCTGATACTGCACATTCGACGCCAGAATTCTGAGTTTAATTTATATATTCGCGTACTGTATGACGTGGGTTAATGTTGATATGAAATGAAAACCAGATGGACACCCTTAGCGTTAAAAGTTCTGCAAATGTGAATCTGCAGAAAATATAGAATCTGTGTAATATATCAGTGTTTAATTAGAGAGCGGAAGTCTATTTTTAAAAAAGAGAAGTCTTACAGCTTTTTTTTAAGTAAAATTTGTTACAATTTATTATTTCGTTGTATTCTTTGTCTCAAATTGTGACGTACTGTTTCAACGCCACTTTATATTGGCTTTTCTGTCCTGTGAAACATACAACATGTACGAAACTCAGAATTAATTGTCTATGTCTGATGTTCATTCGAATAAATTTAAAAGTAAGTATATGATAAGATTACATATGCCAGCAGACTTAAAAAGACTTTAAAAGTCCAAGTTATATACTGTCCTCGAAGTAAACAGCTTGTATGTTTTTCATACATGTACCTTTTTGGATAGATTTAATCGGGATCGTACTTGAAAATGATTAGGGGTTACGGACTACTTAAAGATGCTAAAATCGTGTTTTCCGTTGTTTATTATCCAGCACATATCTCAACTCTGCGCGAAAGAGATACATGCTTAAGGATTGGTATGGATTGAAGGGATCCCATAAAAGGGTACAGTCGAAATAAAAATCTAGGAACGATCAAAAAATTTCAAACCTTTTGTAACTTTTATTATGTCACATATCTTTTTAATCCTGGTACAAAAATAGTGGATAACTCTTTCAAATTAATACGCTTAAGCATTATGACAGCAAGAACAAAGGAAGAAATAATTGAGTAGAAAATATATATTATATAATTACATTTACATTTACTTGAAATTTCAAAAACTCGAATGAAGTAGGCATAAAAATTGGCAGATATATAAGGTTTTATTATTGTATTATTGTTTATACCAAGTGTATTTTTTTTTGAATTTAGAAAAAATTTACAATTGATCACATGTCAACATGTTGAGTCTTTTCATTGGATTTTCGCGCGTACTGCTTGCAATTATATTTTCTTTACATAGGTTAATACTACTGTACGTACTAAACTAGCAGTCTCATAATCAGTCCTTTTCCGGATTAACGAATAGCTAAGGGCTTCAGCAATTTATTATATTGGTGTAAAGTAAATGAATTTAAACTAATACAGCGCGTTATACAAGTATAATTTACAATTAGCTATAGTTAGTTGCAGTACTCCAAATTGTTTGTACAATTACTCGATCAGGTAGTCCTTAAGAATCCATTCATCTTCTATTTATAGCCAGGCGGCATGTTCGCGCGGTTGTACATGAACGCGGTGAGCTATGGCGTGCTGTTTTTAGCTCACGCGCAAACAACATTGAGCAATGGGTGCATCGGGGATATCCGCCGGACAATCGAAGGTTCAGAGTGCATAATTACACATGGTGACAGTACCCCTTAAGTTAGCTGCCCGCACAGAACGACACGGATATACACTCGCGTGTACGTGTTTGGCCACCACCAAGCGCGTCGTCGTTTCTTGTTTCAACTGGGTTGCAATGGCTGGATTTACCTGCCCTTTCAGCAGCGCTGCCGACTTCTTTTTATGGATGGGGGATATCTTCAGCGCGTGGGATTTATGTCAACAGACCTCGGACAATGGCCGAATTGAAGGACGGAGGAGGGTTTCGAAGTTATTCGATCGGCTCAACAACATCGAGCACTGGCGAATAATTAAGAGCGCATAAAAAGTACCAAAGAATCTGTTGTGATAGAAAGTGCATTTAATTGACGGTATCTTTGAGGACGGGTAAACAGTTCCTTTGAATACTTTGGGATATGATCTCGACGGACCACATCGAAAATAACTACGCAGTTAGAAAAGCTTTGAACAATACTTTGGACGTGTGCACCTTAATCATCTTCTGATGTGCGTACTTTTCAAGAAGGATTTTTAAAAAGAGACGTAAAACCATTAAAATTATCACTAACATTTTAAGGGGATTCTATGACGTTTTAAGAAGATCCTATCACTTTAGAATCCACTTAAACTGTTAATGATAATTTTAAATATATTTATCTCTTTTTAAAAGTCCTGATTATACGAACATAACTTTGAAAATATCTTAAATTCTTTGTAAAGTTTTTTGAGATTCAAATTTATTTAGATGACCGTTTCGATTCAGTTGAATTATCAATATTAACTGAAAGATTTTATCATAAGAATAATTCGTGACAGTTCGCTTACATAATATCATTTCTAATTTTAAACATAAAAGATTTTATCTAAAAATTTGTTTATTTTTTTAGTTTCATTGTTTCTATCGACCTATCAACTTGTTTATAAAAATGTCACACACAACTTTAAGTTGGCATTAAGAAATTGCTTTATATTCCTTTTACAATGACCACTCGGAATAAATAATCGATGTTCGAAGATGTTAACAATTCTTCAACTGAAGAAGAGTTTGAAGGACTCTAAAATAGTCCCAATAAATAATGAAGATGAAAATTATGTTATTGTAACTTTTTTGTCCACTGAGGATGGTTTTGAGAATCTTCTAACCGAAACGTTTAGAGAATCATTATATATTGCATATTTGAAAGTAAAAAATCTAGTTGCACTATCAGCGTGCTAAGCTCACTGCCTCTTTTATTGACACTGTATTATTTCAAATTATAATTTATTGAGCTTCTGGAGACTTAGCATTAATTTTTTAGTCTCTTCTTTTTTTAATGCACATTATTTGAAATATAAAAGGCAACGTGAAAAAAATATCTTTCTGCCGTGTAAACAATTATTTAAGACTTTATACGAAAGCGTAAAAAAAAAACCGAACTATACTTGAATTTTTTTCGCCAAATGCTTGGACGAAGAATTCACATCCGGCCGTCGCGCCGCTGCGATACAACAATGTTCGCGAACATATTCAGGAATGTTTCATGGCTTTCGGAGGACGCTGTACCATTCGATAGGCACGCAGACCGAAAACAACAGGCCGAGTTATTTCGATCGGTCGTTGAGAATCTTTGGATTCTACAAGTCGCAGAGCAGCGATACGAAAAAGTACCGGAAGGGTTGCCGCAAAATCGAGTCGAGAGAACGTAGGACTATCGCGGCGGAATGGTGGGAGGAGATACGAGGTTGAGAAGAGAGATAGGACAGGATGGACGGGGGGGGAGATATGAAGGAAAAGAAAGCAAGAGAGAGGGAGAGAGAGAGAGAGAGAGAGAAGAGAAGCACCGCGTGCAAATTCCCTCCCCGCGGATTCTGTGCGCAGTGCGATGCCTAACCCTAGGGGCACAGCGTATACCCCTTTTCCCGCCCACCCGGTAGACGAGCAGTACGAGCACGCTGCACTCTCCCTCCTCAACTCCCGCCGCGTTCTTTCGTCCTTTTCCACCTTGGAGTCACGGCACGATACTCGTCCTTTTCTCTCATTCGTCTCCCACTCCTTTTTACGTTGCACAAAGTTGCAATTTATAGCCATCTCTCTCGCCCTCATTCGTCCTTCTCTTTATCCCCCACTATTGCCCGTCTCCCACTCTGGCTTTCTTACCCCTTCCGAGGCAGCCGAGACACCCACCAGCTACGCTACTCTACGATACTCTCCGCGTACATCTCCCTACCGTTTGCCGAGGATACTTGTCTCTTCCTCGTTTCTCTCCCTGCTCTCTCTCTCTCTCTCTCTCTCTCTCTTTCTCTCTCTCTTTCGCTCTCACGTGCCACGCCGTCGGACGATCGGCGCGCCGAAGTGCGGCGACAGGCGTCGCAAATTCGCTCCTCGTAACTTCGGCTCCGCTCGGTCGGTTCCGAGCAATCCGAGCGCCGGCCGGAGGAATTTCGCCAGTATGCGCCGCGCTGCCTTGCCGGCAAGTTGTACGTAGTGGATAGGTTTTCTTTCCTTAGACGATACGTGCGAGAGAGAATCTCACGTCGTTTCTCACGAGGTTTCGTCACCAAGCGAGGCGATAGCATTCTGTCACTTTCTTCGATCGAGGGAATCATCCATCAACCGAACGACAATTTACACACACGTCATTTACGTTTGCAGAAATTTGCAAAAGTCGAAGACTTGCGCAAGATCACGAGAGGAGTATTCGCGCGCGCGGAGCGACAGCGCGTGGAGGATCCGAGGATATCGATGAGAGATATCAGGGGGAACGGTCTTTCAAGGGCAACGAGAGCACCAAAGGTCATCATCGCCATCGTCGGTCTCGCGCCGTTGGCGGTCTCTACCGAAAATCCCGCCGACCATACAGAAGGAGAAGAGTCTTGGCCACGTGAATCACGTCGCGATACCGTGCCCGAGCAGCCATCGTCAACGACGACGACGTAGAGCGTACATCTACCCGTAGCGGGCCAACTTCCTATCAAAACATGGCCACGTGACCCCCGGACGGCACGGCTTGTAAACACAGAGTTTGACCACGTGGTCTGCTCCCTCTTTCCGCTGCTCCGAGCGCCTATCTGTTTCTCTTTCTCTCTCTCTCTCTCTCTCTCTCTTCTTTTCCTTTCTCTCTTCCTCTCTCCTCGCTTCGCCGAGCTTCGCGCTCCGGTTGTCTATCTCTCTCTTTCCCCTCTTGCTCTCCTCCGCCACGCTCTTCTTCTACGTTTCTCTCGCTCACGCGCGCTCTTTCGGCACGCAGAACGGCTCCCGTCGGAATCCTCAGTTGGTTCATCGCTGTCGACAGTCGCACGCGAGCGCAGTCGATTCGCTTCCTGCGAACCCGTCGTCGTCGAACCATTGCTCCGGCACGGAGCTTCGTCTCCCGGTGTGCGTGAGAGTCGATTTCGTGCCTCGCCTCGCCTCGCCTCAGCTCGCCTCGCATCGTAGCGCGTCACGTCGCACATTCCCATCTCGCGCTCGATCGTTTCTGATTCGATGGTGATGTGTTGAAGAACCTGACAGTGTCTAAAAAGGGTTAAGGGACGACGACGTCGGACGTAAGTGGCGGCAGCAGCAGCAGCAGCAGCAATATCGCACTGACTCGAATTCGGCGCGAACAAGCATTGCTACGAGTTTTCATCCAAGCGGTGACGTAGGAGAAGGCCGTCCAGCACACACACACACACACACACCCACACGCACACACCCACACGCTCACACACACACAAACACTCACACACACACACACACACACACACACACACACACACACACACACACACACACACACACACACACACACACACACACA
>Ga0157363_1007783_pt1 | contig 10168 bp, 5 predicted proteins | sample AttsexASBM1_FD_111477 | JGI IMG/M metagenome (GOLD analysis project Ga0157363, IMG submission 111477) | Fungus gardens microbial communities from leaf cutter ant in Ribeirão Preto, State of São Paulo, Brazil - Atta sexdens ASBM1 | ecosystem: Host-associated > Fungi > Mycelium > Unclassified ...
CCTCTCGGAAACTTGAATTTTCCTGCTGAAATGAAATATGCAACATACGTGCTGCCCATCTCGTTTGTTATGTCTCGCATTTTAAAACAAGTCATATATTGCGGCGTCCAAAGCTGCAACAAAATTCAGCATAGTTTGCAAATTCACGTACAACTAAACGCGTAGTAAATTTTGGCAAAGGATATTTCGTGAAATTTATAATACATATATAATTACAATGTTCTTAGATAAAAAATAATTATTATGTTAACCAAGTAATTATAATTATTTTAACCACGATTGAAGCTTTCCTCCGGATAATTACAAAGCTCATTCAAATTAATACATGCGCAGTACTACATTCAATCGATGACTAACTAAAATTGATCACACTGTAATTAAGAGGCGTGCAACTGTTGACAGTGCTATTGATTTTTATTCATAGAAACCAGTTCTCATAGAATTTTGATGTGTGTAAACGTGCATTTGACTGCTTCAAAACAGGCTTTCAGTGCAATCACTATGCTTTAACATGCACTCCGGGCATTAACTAACCGATTAACTATCTGATACCGATCCATTTACATCTGTGGTCTACATATCACATTTGTATATACACATAATATAATTTAATACCAAAATTCTACTATCAGCAATTAAATATTTAAGCAATTAAATATTTAAAAAATATTATATGACATAAATTTAACCTTTATTTAGAATAAAACAACATACTATTTGCGCTTCTAGCAATGTGAATGATGATTCTGTCAAAAAAAAGTGCATGAAATAAAACACTTTAACAGAACAAAAAATGTCGAATATCATCATACGTTCAATCTCTACTTAAAAAAATAATTATTTTTAATGCGTTATTTTTATGAGTATTTCGTAATTTCACGTTGAGCCTTTTTGCTCATTACGAAGATAATAAAAAAAGAAAAAAGAACGCGTAGCTAAAGTTGCTTTCCAATTCAATAACCTCGCGTCATTTATTATCGAGGTCGAAACAACTGATATCGTGATAAGCGGTTATTTTAATTTAAGTAAATTTACGATTTAATAGAAGGCTATTAGAAGTTTAATACCCTTTTTCCACTTATTTCAATTTGTTTATCTTTCGATTTATCCGCGCTAGAAATTACCGTGGATTAGATAGGAGCTTGATAGAAACGCTCGAATCTTCCACATGTAATTGTCGTGCGAACAAGAATGTGTTTTCCATATTGGAAGTCTGCGGGCGGAAAGGTTAAATCTCTGGTATTTATTAATAGTCGTATACTGGTTGTGTATCATAAATGGAATTTATGGTGACACGCGCGCCACAAGGTTCGTCTATGCGACGATGACTCACAAAGATGAATCTTTGAGTAATTAATTGGACACATATAACAAATAATCATTTCTAACATACCATTGATACACCGTTTATACGTAAATTTTCGGAACAGCTACATTAATTTGTAATAAACGTTGACACATTTGTTGGACAAATCCTTCCGCTACAATCTTTCGTAGAATTAAGTCGCGAATTATACATCCTTTTCGAAATTGTTAAACCTTCTCAGATACGGAAATTACAAAAGCCTTTAAAATCTCTTGAATCATTTGTATTTAAAAATCTTTGTTAAAGGCTTTCAATCTGCCATTTCAATTATAGATAACGGTGCCTATTGTTTGCACATCAGTATCGCATATCCTTATCGTAGAAAGCTGCTCTATTTATGCCGGTCTATTTCATCCAAAGGATCTGTCACACCTTAAACATTTCAATCAATCGAATCAATCGAATGTTTCGTAGATAAATCATTAAAATTATAATGAATAAAATTCGTTTTTTTCCTTATAATAAGAGTCATCAATATAATATGCTTCTTTACCTTTTTTCTTGCCAGATAAGTAAAGTCTACAATATCGCGTAAATATACATCTGAGACGAATACATATGAATACAAAGATAAAATCCATGATTTATAAGTTTACTTCAGATTACAGAAATCGCATGATGAAACGCGGGTGTGTCCTCGAGATAGGACATTTACATTTTAATGATAAACCTGAGAACGCTGCGAATTTAATGTTATATGAGACGGAGGATTAAGTAACCTATTTTACGAAACAATGCTCAACAATTTAATGATCGATAATACTCGTATGTCTATGACGCTATGAAATGGTGTGGCGCCTAGTCACGCTTGAATAGTAGACAGCATTACATAATGTTTAAATTCCGTTCAAGGCCACAGAACAAAAAGTATTCACTTACACATTAATTATGCGCAACACATATTATGCAAGTAAAAAGATAAAAATATACATTTCAAAATAGTGAGAATTATCAAAACATAAAATTCATGCCAAAATAGAACTTGAAAGTTACTGTCAAATACAAACGAAGTCGAATGTACCTTTTTTTATGCTATTTTTAGTTTTTCCAATATAATTTACAAAGTTCTAGCTCTCTTCTTCGAAGAGTCTAAAGTGATATATTTTCAAAAGAATTCTGACCATTAAAAAAGTAAGAATCATAAATACTGGATATTTCAAAATCTCTGAGTCAAACTTCAGAGGATGGTAGTAGATCTCACAGAAGATTTTCATTAAGGAACCTGTATTGTCCACTGCATTTTTAAGGAACTAGGTGTCCGGTCGCACATGATGTCTGACAATAGTAGTTCACGTCCTTTGATTCTGCTTTTGCAAAAAGACAAAAAAAAAACAAAAAACGTCGACTAGTATTGTCACGCACAATGCTGCCTCACGATCGATTGCGTACCTTACAGCCGATCCAAACAAGGGCACGTAGTTTCTTAAAAATACGTCGGAGAAAACGGGTTTCTTAACAAAAGTTAAAAAGAATTAAATTGATTCTTTCGGTAAAATTTATCTTCTCTTGAACTTATTCCAAAGAATCCCTATATAATGTGTGTCAACTCATTGTCATTTTTATCATGAAAATTGGTCACTTTTTTGCCTTCAGTTAGAATCGAATTGAAATCATATAAAATATGTTGGAATTATCGTACGTTAAATTATTTCAACGGTGTTTTCATTACTTTAATCGATGGAACTCTTTCTAAACCTAATTGAGAACTCTCGAACTCTTTAGGGGCAACCAGAACTCCGCTTATTTTTTTCCAAATTTTGAAAAAGTGGGACCAGCTTCGTAAATGTCTAAATTATCTACTAAAGGTTTTTTTTTATTCCTCTAAGATTCCTAAGATATATTTCCAAATATCTGAAAATAAAACTTATTGTAAAACTTTCACAATGTGACGAAATATGATGATTAATCATATCTAATTTCTTCTTTCTTTTAGGTTTATCCTCAGCTGTTTTGGAGGCGCCAAACTTTGATATTAGTTCTTTGACTAATCAATCCATAACGTTACGACAGCATGAATCCGTGAGAAGATTCGCATGTCCCGTGGGATTCTTTCGATTGAAACGATTCTGTTATTACCTCAGCGCCGGTACGGCACCATGGAGAGAGGCGTACTTTCACTGCAAGGACAGAAATGCTACTTTGGCAATATTGGACAGAAATGGAAAGGACAAGATGTTAAGGAAATACCTAATGGGGGATCAATTTAGTGAGTACAAGATATTCTTTTTTTCGTCTAATTATTACATCATTCAATTCATTCATTTTTTTTATCTAAATCTACAAATCAACAGCGAAATTGGAGCGATGGATCGGAGGAATTTTCAACTGGCAACAAATGGCTTGGGAATGGGGTGTAACAGGTGAAAAGATGGTTTTCCAGAGTTTCGGGAAAATGGGAGAATCCGCGAGATCCAAAAAGTATGCATGGCATTGTATCATAATGGATCCTGTTTTAAAATATAAATGGAGTGCAAGGAGTTGTATGGAACGGAAGCATTATATCTGCGAAGTACCCGCCGGCCGTTTAGGTGAGAAATGTATTCAAAATATTCAGCAGAAAAAGCTTTTATAATTTTACTGATATAAATGTAACGAAATTTATCCACATCTTGGCTTTTTTAGCCAGAAGACGCAAGAAGTCGCAAGACCCCTTCGCGCCGCAAAACCAAAGATTAAAACCTAGAAAAAAGGGCAAAAAGTACTTAGACGAACAAAGGAAATCAGGTGAAAGAAAGAAGAATCGATCAAATTCAAGAAGAAATTGGTTGGATCAAGGAGAGAATCAACAATGGGCCCACGGTGTCAAACTAGGATCGCGACCACCTTCTAAGTACTAACATCTTCATATTAAACTATGTTTAATATAAAATATCGCTTTAAAAATTATTAAGAAAAAAGTTATTAAGAAAATATATAAAAAGTTTTAAGAATATATATGTACATATATTCTTAGCAATTTAAATTTTCTATAATTGATAATTTTCATACAATAATTTTTGACAGCATGAAGATGATGCCTAAAGAGCGCACACGACATCATGCAAATAGAACCCGTGTGCAATCAACTGTGCCAAGGGTAGCCCAAGTACTCCCACAAGGACGAGAATATAGGGCATTTTTAGCCAATGGATACCATCAATCCCAGAATTTAGCGGATATGGACAACGTTCTTTCACAGTTTCATAATAAAATAAACGACTTCGCGCGAGAGGAGATTTTGTTGAAGCCGTGAAAGAAAAATTGAATCATTATATCATAATTATATAATTGCAGCTTTGCTACTGCTCTGTTACATAATATACGCATTTAAGAGAAAAGCCATTTTGAAAGATAAATTTTCACTACAATGACGCTGTTGAACTGCCAACATTATTTTATTATAATTTATATTATTTGTGGCTGTTATTGTAAAAATTAATTTTGCAAAGCGTAAAAGTTAGTATAAAATTAAAATTAATCTCGAAAAACTTCCTTCAGATTCCTCTGTCCGAATATTAAAGTTTCTAAATAGAAGCTCTATTAACATACTAATTAATGATCAGAATATTGTAGCCATCGCATTCGATACTATTACTGATATCTAAATATTCTCGATGTACTTATCTATATTGTAACATCATTACTAGAAAAATCAATCTCTCTATATTTTCTTCTAGTTCAGTAATTACTTTGCTAAGCAATATCTTGCACAATTAATGAATTGTACCGCCTGAATGATTCATGTACCGATTAAAAATTTTACGTTGTCGATGCTTGTTATTTCACGAGGTAAATGCGAAATGAATAAGTAATTATAACTATCATTTAGTAATTAATTAAATTATATTATAGCGCGATATTCATAATTACGCTAATCATAGTGCATAATTTTTATGAATTTTTATAAATGAATTGCAGTCAGTTAGTTAGTTAAAAAGCAAAACAAAACTCTTTATAAAATATCTTTATTTTTTGATCCATTCTTGTGTTTGTTATTTTTTCATTGCCTTGTCTGTAAATATATCAACATAAGTATCGATATACTCTCGATATACTCTCTGTATTTAACGATGTATAATAAAATACTGATTTATCTATTTTTACGATGCAACATTATCAACAATATTAAAAGCACAAATTGAGGATAAATTTTATAAACTAAAGCATAAAACATACATTCTTACCTTGATGTAGGTGCAAAGAGCATCTCCTTTTGGTTCTCCATTGCCATCTTTATATAATTTGATCTTGTCTTTGCCCTTTTCGTCTCTTGCTATGAGGCCACACTTGGTGAAGAGTTGTGTGAGTTCTTCTATGGTAATATCCAAAGGTAGGCCAGATACATAAATAGCAGTGTTATGGGCTTCGTCAACTTCAAACCAGGTTGGCGGTTCCTGAGCTTTCCGTTTGGCTTCTACTCTCCTCTGCTCCTTTTCTTCCTTGATTTTCTGAGTAGGCGGAGGTTGCTTTGGCTCTGGTGGTTTTGGCTGTGGTGTACTCGTGTCCGTAAAACCATAGCTCATCTGGTACTTGGCCATGAAATCCTCATCAACTTTTGGAAACCAGGCATTTTTTTCTTTATCCCAAAAGTACACACTGCCATCATTTGGATCTGTATAAGTGTGCGTATCGTTTTCAAAACCAAAAACTTCAGCTGTACCAGCTTCAATATCAGATTCTTCCTTCTTTTCCATTTGAAGATTTTTCTTACTGTCAGAACTCACTTTATTATCTTCTTTCACAATCCATTTATTATTCTGTTGATCAAACTTATAAGTAATATTCGTCGCCTTGTCAGTGTAGATGTACGTTTGGCCATCGAATTCATAATTCTTCATAGGATCGTCCTGTTTCTCTGATTCCATGTTTGCTGTGACTGACGATGTATCAGCCATCTTCAATGACTCATTAGCTTAGCTTCCAAACAACAAATCTTGAATACAGAAAGGTAGAAACTTATTGACAATATTATAACATAAATAACCATAACATAAACACAAAGAAAAAATACAGTTAAGTTTACAGAATTACACGAATATAAATTTTTTTAGATAATATCTCATACTTCTGTTCGCATTCTAATATAGCTTATCAATATTTTAAATCTTATATCCAACAAATTAATCGTAGACATGCAATTTGAAATAAGAATAGCGTGTATAATATTGGAGAAATAAGGTTAGAAACATGATAGGAACTGACAGTAGAACAATTCTTCCGTACCTATCAATATTTTTCGCACCAGTAAATTCCACAGTGATTGTTGCACTAATTAATAAGTAATTTGCGAACTTACGACAATCAACATTAAAAATAATTCAATCTTATCGAGCAATTGATAGAAAGCCAGCCTATGTGACCGACGCGCGATATATATCGGACGCGACTGCAGCAGGTGTCACGTGATGCCAGCGCTATCTATACGTCAAACGCAACAATTATAATAATAATAAAAATTTAATGAGACAAAACTATAATTGATGATCGTTTCTATAAATTGCAGATTAAAGACTGCCACTCTAACAAAAAGTTCACATATCTGTTAAAATTTAAATGATTACTAAAAATAATTAGTGATAATATAGTATTAATTTCATGATTTATTAGTTTTGTAGATTTATATATATATATATATATATATATATAATATATATGTTTAAAACTTAACAATAATCAATTTTTATTTAAAACTGTAATTTTAATATTATCATTCGAGTTTGATTATCAATGAAGATATACTGTAAAAAAATTTATAATTTTTCAATATAAGATATTATAGCATTAAATGTGTATTTATTTATATAATAAAAATAATGTATTTAATAATGTATTATCCAAATATAATATTGTTAAAAATCACAAATTTGTATCAATTATCGGTAATATCACTGTTCTTTAATCCATAGATCCCCGGGACCTTATTGATATATGGTACTTTTTCGCAAGTGACAGTGTGTCTTCCAAGCGACACAATGCAATACAGTGATCATGTCATTTTTGTTTAACATTGGCAAATAACAAGGACGTAATAATTTACTATGTTACACTGTCATCCACTAGATTATAAATCTTTTTGTCAAAAATATCAAACAGTTCAGTTTTTTTATATTAAATTTGCAAATTATTCTTATTAAAATATCTGTATTTAATATCTGTATTCTCCCAGCAAATTATATGTATCTGTTATAATTGTAATTAATATATATATAATTAATATATATATAATTGTAATTAATATATCTCCAAGTAATAAACTGACATTATTTGTCATTATTTTGTTATTATTTTTCATCAAAATGATGTCTATATTATCGTTAAAATAATATGATAAAAAATAACAGCTGTGTCATCTGGGAACTAACAGATACATTACATGTAACTTGATTTGCTGAATTATTCATTTGTTTTTATACGAATAAAGTATTCATTCAAGGTAAAGTGTTATACGAGGTATGTTATGTCATTTATTTTTATACGAGGTATGTCATTTTAGTTCCTTATAATTAATTAATATAATTAACATTTATTTAATTAACATAAGTTAAATGAACCCTATGCTTCTTCATAAAAATATACTTAGTATTCATTCTTTTTTGTACAAGTTATATCATTTTTGATTTCTTCAAATTAATTAGTGTCTTTTACTCAACAAATAAATCTTATACAGATCTAATAACTGTGTTTGCAGATTTTTATGTCAGTTCTGGAGAATTAAAATTGTGACAAAATCAATCATTTTCGATACTGTCGAAGATTGCTCCCGTTTTTTAGTGTTAAAGAAAGTCAGTAGCGCATGTTGCCATACTTGCCATTAGAAATTGATTTCCAGTTGCTAGGATACATGGCCGGCTTGAACGCGGCCGCGTCGCGCCGGTGAGCATGTCTGCTTACCAGGCGGTCAGTTGGCTACAAGTTGCGCGGCGCAAAGTGCAAACCATGGGCCTGCCAGACATAGAGACCATACCCGGTAAAATAATTTTTAAAAAAACCAAGAAAGAGCACGCACACGCACACGAAAGAGAGAAAAAAAAAGAAAAAGAACGTGCACAAATTCAAACGCACTTACAAACTTATAGAGTATTCTGGATCATCGTAACGCTGGCCGTGTAATCGATCCCTTGAACAATAGCCACAATTTCCCCGGCATTATTAAAACCCCTAACGCGTACCCTCTTGTTTCGCGTGCCGTGTCGGCGTGAAGAAACGAAAATCGATACGTCTCACTATTATCGAGCGATTGCGAGTGTGTAGTCGCGAGATTCACAGTTAGTCATTCGATGACAAATGATATACTATAATTGAGTTTGTTGGAATTAATACATTACCGGCGCGGGGTCATGAAAGTTGCAAATGTACGCGATTTAAGTTGCCAAGTTTTATAAGCACTGTACGGCTTATAGAACAAGATGTCTGCAATCGAGTTTTCCTTGTGAATTACAGTCAACGGCACGTACGATTCATTCGCTTGCAAAGTGTTTTATTTAATCGGCTCTTTAATCAGCGTGGCGTTGAATATTCTCAATAACGAATAGTAATTGGTTGCTTAGGAGCGTGCCACTACCAGCACAATCCGGTCGTTAATCGGCTAATGCCACCGTTCATATACGCGAGTCATATACGCGCATTCATATCATTAAGTTACTGTTCGGCGTTATCGCGCTGTACTATATTGCAATAGATAAACGAGTTGGGACAAAAAATTTCTACTCGCCGAAATATCACTTAACTCGTCTGATAAAAGAGGATGTTAAAAATAACCCACATTTTTTGTCCACAAAGGTGTAAGCGTTTTTAATAAGTTTTGACCTCCTGAATACGATAATGTTAATAATTCGGGATCGACAGGGAACACCTTGAAAATTGAGTTTGAACATAATATATTTTAAAAATTCCAATATTCTTGTTAATTTTTCAAGGTGTTTCCTAAATGTCACGAATTTTTTAATTTTATAATATTCAGGTCAAACTTTACAAAAACAGTATTTCTTTTACTTATATTCTTTTGAGCAAAAGTCCTTTTTTAATATTTTCTAAAAAGAGCAAATTTTTGCTCAAAAAGATGTAAGTAAAAGAAATAGTACTTTTTTGTAGATTTTGATCTCCTAAATATAATAAAATTATTAAAAAGTTCATGGTATGTGGGGAAAACATCTTGAAAAGTGTAAACAAGAATAATGAAATTTTTTTAAAGGAGATTGTAAGAGCATAAAAATATGTATATATTAATATTTATGCTTTAAACAAACTACATACATGTGAAAATTGTGTTCATAACATTCTATTTTTATTGAACACATTTTTATACATTATTTATTTTATTTGATATTATTTTATTACTGTAAACAAAAAATTTTTAAATAATAACAAAAATTTAAATTTTTTTATATAAATATTTTAAGTACTAAAAATAACTTATGCAACATTTCATTGAGATTCATCAATTAATTTACAACAAAGAAATATTTTGTTTATTTGCTACAATTTATATCTGCATCTCAATGTATAACTTTACATAAATATTTTTTAATTCATAAAATACTTATATAAAAAGAATGAGATTTTTATCATTATTTTATAACACATTTTCTATTACATTCTTTAATATATTTCTATTACAGTACAAAAAAAAATTATTTTTTTATTGAAATAACTTTTAATCCAGATGATCAACTGTCTCTAATTTTTTTGTATTATTTTTAAGTGCAATTTAGAATAATGTAATTTTTTAAAGTAATTCTTAACATATTGGATTTGCCTTACAATCTTTTTAAATATATCGAGTGGATTGCTACTCGGTGTCATTGACTCGTAATCTGTAGATCC
>Ga0157363_1007784_pt1 | contig 10168 bp, 6 predicted proteins | sample AttsexASBM1_FD_111477 | JGI IMG/M metagenome (GOLD analysis project Ga0157363, IMG submission 111477) | Fungus gardens microbial communities from leaf cutter ant in Ribeirão Preto, State of São Paulo, Brazil - Atta sexdens ASBM1 | ecosystem: Host-associated > Fungi > Mycelium > Unclassified ...
ATATTTTAAATATGTTTATCTGTCACAAAAAAGACAAGAGAAAGTTGATTAAAGCGATCTCTCGCCACATTATAAATTTTCATTATTAACTCAAATTAATCGGAATTTAATACAAATATTCTAATTCACAAAATCACAACATCCCTGTTATTCTCGAGCGTCCTCGAAGACGCTAAAGGAAACATTCCAAGCTTTCAATTTCACGAGATTCCTAGATTTTGTGACTAACGGTGATAAAAGGACAAAGAGAGTTGCGAGAATACCGACGGAAAAAAACGCGAGATGTCAAATGTTGACACGTAAGTGTCTTCGATGGACTAAATTTAAGGTTATTTCGCGCGGGCGCGTGCTACGTACCGTTGCGATCGGATTGAAAATTAGCGTATTTCCGATGCGAGGCCTCCGTCGTTCGGTAGATGGGCGACGCGTGGTGACTTTAATTCACACTTTCGACTCCTCAAAATATCCTGCGACACGTCCACCGCCGTCGTTCACCGAGCTTCGCGACTGTTCGCGACACGTTGGATTCTGTCAAAAACCCGGAATCCCAGCTGGCGCATGCCGATTGGTGGTGACGTCACTGCCGTCCGCGCGCCGATTGGTCGTGACGTCATCGCAATTCGCGCACGCCGTGCGATGTGAGTGAGAGGGGATTTATATTTTGCCATGGTGTAAATACACCATGATTCTTGCTATATATGATATTGCTGCACTCCCGCATTTTCTGCACTCGATTGAAACAGCTATTTGATCGGATCGGTTAGATAGAAAGAAAGGGCGAATAATTTGGAAAGTGACAGAAAGTTCAGCTCGAAAAGCCAGCCGGTTCTATTTACCTTGCGATCGCCATGTTTACTCCAATAAAGTTCTGTGGACATTTATACCAAGGAAAACACAGATTTGTCACTCGATATATAAAAAACGAAAGAGAAGTATCTTTTCCGCGGCATCCATGGGTATCCGATGACGAAAATGATGATGGATTATCGCTCCGATGAGCTGGTTATTTATCGTCACGCGGATGAACCGATATCGTAAATCCGGCTAACCTCTTGAGGATATCACGGAAAAGGGACCGAGGTAATATTCACTATTGGAAATCTGCACGAGTCTGTTTATAAGTATAATTAAAAAAAAACAGAATAAATGACGATAGATACGCATTGCAGACGGAATGGCGCCACGCAGGGAGGCGAGACCTAACCTCAATGCTGGTAGGTCTTCGAGGAGGAGCAACAAGGGCTGGCTAGAGAATTATGTAGAATGGCGGCAACTCGTCTCTTTTCTCACCGATCCGAAAAAATTGTCATTGACGGTGAAACTGTTCATTATTCTGGAAATCGTCTTGAATGCAGTAGTCATCCAGACAGTACCATACACTGAAATCGATTGGAAGGCCTATATGCAAGAAGTTGAGGGTTTCCTGAACGGCACGTTGGACTACTCGAAACTGCGAGGTGACACTGGACCACTGGTTTACCCTGCCGGCTTTGTCTACATCTTTTCCAGCCTCTATTATATAACTTCTCATGGTACCAATGTAAGGATAGCACAGTACGTCTTCGCGGCACTGTACGTGATCACGCTGATGCTAGTCTTTCGGATTTACGCACGGACCAAGAAAGTACCGCCTTACGTTCTCATCTTGATGTGCTGTACTTCCTATAGAATACACTCGATATTTGTTTTGAGACTCTTCAATGATCCAGTAGCAATGGTGCTGTTATATGCATCTATCAATTCATTCTTGGACAATCGCTGGTACTTGGGTAGCGTGTTATATAGTCTTGCTGTATCCATCAAGATGAACATATTGCTGTTTGCTCCAGCGCTTCTTGTTATTTATCTATGTGTACTAAGAATGTTCAAAACATTGATACATTTGTCTATTTGTGCATTGATACAGCTGATTCTTGGTCTTCCGTTCTTGCTAGAGAATTCGATTGCTTATATAAAGGGCGCTTTCAATTTGGGTAGAGTTTTCGAATTCAGATGGACTGTAAATTGGAGGTTCTTACCAGAAGAGGTATTTGTACATCCATATTTGCATGTTTCTCTGTTACTTCTGCATGTATTAACGCTGCTGTATTGCGCGCCCATTTGGATCAGCTACATGAAGTCGTATGTAAAGTTAAAACACATTGGAAAGGAACTGAAGCCTCAACTTCGTAAGAAAGAAAAGGTAGATATGTCTACTGTAAGTCAGTTATTTGTCTATCCACTTTTTGTTGCGAATTTTATCGGCATTATGTTTAGCAGATCGTTGCATTATCAATTCTATATATGGTACTATCATACATTACCATACATCGCGTGGTGCACTGACTATAAGACTATCTTTAAATTGACCATTTTAGGTGTAATAGAATTGTGCTGGAACACGTATCCGAGCACGGTGTTCAGCAGCGCGGCGTTGCATTTATGTCATATAATTTTGCTATATGGCATCTTAAAAAATAGATCGAATAACGCAAAAGAGAAATGAAGGCCGCACATGTATGACGCATTTCTATCTTAATTATATGTAAAGATGGAATCACACGGTGTTCGATTTTTGAATGATAAGCATGCACGCATGCATGCACACATGCATGTTGCTATGCTTGCTTTGATGCATATAGTTTGACGTTTGACAGATAACTATGAAATTAGCAATTATTTCTTTTGATTGGTGCATACAAGGAAAAATAAGCTAGTAACCCATAATAAATATAAAAATCAAGTATATGCGCATGCAACGCATGAACGAATTCTAGCATATATCAAAACAGGCATGACTATATGCTATCTTTCAAGAAATCGAGCATCATGTGATTCCATCTTAATATATAAAGTTGAATACATATTCTTATCGTGTATTTCTTTCCATCCAATTACAATGTCCATCGTTTCAATATTATGTATCTGTAATTTAATAATTTAATATTCTAGTACATAATATTCTAGTCTGTATCTACAAATATGAATATGTATGTATATATATCACAGACTTATTTAAATATACTGCTGACTTAATGCGATAGAATCTGATTCTGAGCTGTCCTTGTTCTCATGCATATATATGTATCCTGTTTGCGGAAATGTTACAAAGCATTAAGCAGATACGCTCCAGCGTAGAGCATAAAATTTTAAACAGCGCTACTCTTATAAATATCTCTTAAAAAATCTATCTTGATATTTTAAATGAATTAGTTAAAAGTGGTTTTCTAGAAATCTTCAAATTTAGCAATAGCGATCTTATTAACTGTCCAATATCTGTGATAACTGTGCACAGATATCTATAAAATTAGCAATTATTTCTTTTGATTGGTGCATGCAAGGAAAAATAAGCTAGTAACCCATAATAAATATAAAAATCAAGTATATGCGCATGCAACGTTCAACGCATGAACGAATTCTAGCATATATCAAAACAGGCATGACTATATGCTATCATTCAAGAAATCGAGCATCATGTGATTCCATCTTAATATATAAAGTTGAATACATATTCTTATCGTGTATTTCTTTTTAAAAATTATCTTATCGTGTATTTCTTTTTAAAAATTAAAAATAATAAAGAATTTTCTGAGAAATTCACAGATGCGGACATGCGATTTAGCTATGACATTAAAAAAGAATTGGCGAATAGGTTTTTTAATTACATAATCAGTCCTGATTACATAACAATTGAAGAATTTTTCAAAAAACTATTAAAGCCAGAAAATATAATAGTATGTTGCATTAAGCGTCAAATAGATTATTACAAAAGAAAATATGAAATTTATTGTATTCATATTCCTGTGTTCTGCAAATTGGTAGAAATTGCTTTTTTTTAGTTATTGATTCGTTGCCGTTGGTGAGAGATTCAGAGACTTAGTAATCCTTGTGATAGGAAATAAAAACAAAATTCCAGTGTAGAGCGCCAAAGGCGGTAACGCCTCCGCATGTTTGTGAGTATCATGTGAATTTATTCACGTAATTTATACATGTGTGAATGAGAGAATTCAAATATGTCTAGTGCTGTTTTCAAAGAAGCGAAGTTGGCAGTCTATTTATAGAAGTCTATATACATTTTGTATATTGAACGGATATTGAATTTGAATAAATTATGTTAAATCCATACATTTCTATACTTATCCATATATTGAAAGAAAAAATTGGCCGAATATGGCATTTTTAATTTGCTACTGCAAAGTCAATTAAAAATGCTATGCTGCATTTAAATTGCTAGCAGCCAATCTTTTTTTTCAGCGTAGAAATACCTAAATCATTTCCTTTTTAAAATAAGTGTGAAGACAATTTTAGCCAATTTAAAAGGACGACCATATTTACCTGATAAATTATAGCTTGACCGAACTAAATTTCGAAATAAATTTGTTATTTCTATATTTATAGTTTATTTCTATATTTGCACAATAAAAAACTGCATTATTTGTAAGGTAACTCCTTATTTGTGCAAAATAATACTTAAAAATTACTTATTTACTCACAAACATAAAAAATATAATTATATCCGAGGTAATCTTCGCAGATTAATATCAATATTCATTTGTAAAATATAAAACATTGTAGTAATTGTGTAAATGACAGTCTGAAGTTTGACACAAAATTATGTTAATAAGCGTGTTAATTAGATATCTAGATATTTCTACATCTATCTAAAATTTCATTTAACCTTTACGTATCATTTTAATTTATAATTGCAGTGAGTATTTATTTCGTAATGAGTTTTAATATAATGAACGATATTGCTATAATAACGCTGCATAAATCAATGTATATTATACAGGAAATGTAAAAAAAAAACGAAAATAGAGCGATGATCAATGGATAATATGTAATATTTATAGTGCTTACACAATTATTATCTACGAACAAGTTCTACTGATATAAATCCTTATTATGATGATTATATATGGATTGAGTTATTCGTGTCCTATGCATTTCTTGTCTTTGAAATATTAGCAGCACCAAGTAATTAATTATAAATTACAACATTTATGTACAATTTTTTTAATACGCAATATATTTACCTTACATATATTTTATAAAGACGATTAAATTATTATATACGATGATTAAATTAAATTATATGTAAAAATTATTTAATAATTTAATAATTTTAATATAAATACTTGTAAAAGCAATGAAAACTGGAGACACGAACGACCCATCGTGTGTAATAAAGTCTGGAAAGTCATCGTGTGCACTAAGAATTAAATTTTCACATGCGAGATAATTAATGCAAATTTGTTATTTAATATACAGTCGACACGAATTTAATTGTCCGGATATAGATATTGCAAGTTTATTTTTCGGTACAGTATCACCAAATAATATAATTTTTAAAGAATAATATTTTTAGAAGTGAAAACTCTTACCGATAACAAATTTTTCATGCATGAATATGCATAAATATTCATAAACATGTATAATTATATATGAAATATGTCCATATACGTTCATGCATCCTTCTTTTGTAAAACTTTTTAATGTAATAAAAATAATAGTAATGTGAAAACACAAAATATAATTAAAGGCATAATTTTTGCATTGTTTGTTTTAGAAAAAAAAAACAAGTTTGGAAAAATGTAAAAAAAATATTCATGCTTATGCTTGGGATTATCTAGCTGCATGATAAAATTTCATTTGATTCCAGCTATACGAGCGGACTCTTTTAAAAATTACGCTTAAAAAACGCTTTAAAATTTCTACATATGTTGATTCATTGTATCATGGATAAATTCAAATTTTTTTACTCCAGAAGATCCCCAGAAGAGAGATTTTCCACCACCATATTTTACAGTAGGAATTAGATTTCGGATTTTAAAAGCTTCTCTGACTTTATAGTAAACTTTTTTCTTTCCAGATTCAAACAATTTAATCTTTGATTCATCTATCCAGAGAACATGATTCCAAAATAATTGAGAATAGTAACTATATATATATAAATAAACTTGCAATATCTGTTTCCGGACAATTAGTTTCGTGACTGTATATTGTACATAGCAATCGAATCATGTATAATTATGAAAGCATGCATCAGGAAATTATTTGTTTTTCTTTTATTATCAAAATATGAAAATAATAGGCGGAAAGATGAACAAAAAATTCAGCTAAAAAAACAAACTTAGAATTAACATTATAAATGTGCAGTAAAAGGAACTTGTAAAAAATTGCAAGTCCGAGAATTGTAAATTTAAATTCAAGGGCAAACATTTGTTTTTAATATTTATTAAACTCAATAGAAAATTCCAATCAATTATTTCATCAAGAATGTGAGTATCGCTTTTTGATACATGTACATAAAACTATTTCATTGCATGAGAAAACGAAAATGACTTATATTATTCAAACAGCACGCAGTTTTTCTAAATATAACATTCTTTTTTTTAAAAAAACGGGAGTGTATCACAGTCGTCGATATATCGCACGGACGATCAAAGAAATCGTGTGTTTACAGAAGGAGGCCGCGAGTTTTGCGGCGAAGTGTGTCAAAGAGAGAATCGTCAATTCTCTCGGCCGCCCCACCGCCGTTTTCGTTTAGATGGCGAACCTTTTGTCCGGCCACGTGAACGAGGATACCGCTATTTTTTTGTCGTGGAGATGGGACATCTCATCGAAGTGGGGAATACTGGTGATAAGTACTGGTCAGCTCTTCCTCAGCCCTGACATTGCATGCATAGTACATATCAATGCGTACGTACGTACGCGCGCGCGCGGAAGCGTCGCTGATAGTCCTCTAATTCCGAGCAAAGCATTGATCGCGACCGCGCTTTCGCAAGCGGCAGAACGCAGTATAACGCCGGCAGTTATCAAGGTAGTACAAGGAGACTTGAGATCATTGTCTTTCTGGTGAACCTCTCTCTGTAACCTTGATTTTCGTCTTTAATCAATCTGATCCGCTCTCAGCATCGTGCTCACTAAACCAATCAACCTTGTCCTTCGTTCCTTTCATTCGAGATATTGCTGCATGCATATAAGACGTGATTAAATACGATCGTCATTTTCAAACAATCGCGCGCACGTTTGTTGACATTCATCCTCTTGAGACGAGAATATAGCTGTCGCATCCCTCGTGAAGAACGGAGTTCGTCATTCGTCATCGGATGATTGGGAGATCTGTCTGAAGAAGAGTCAGTTGCTGGTAAAGGTCGAGTTCAGGTGAGAAAGTGAGAAAGTATCGTGATATCGCCTCGCGCATTTAAGTATGAAACGTTGGAGAAAGCTGTATCGCGATGAAATTCTATGCATTTTACGATCTGTCCGGTCCAGAATTAATTACTTTTTTTTTAGGTCGTGCCAGGCGAAAATAAAATTATATAGAAATGATAAAGTATATCATTCAAAGACTTTTGATTAATGTATTGAATTCTTTTATACACCATTGATATTGAAAGATGTTAATTAACTACTTAATAAGTAGCACAATGTAGCACATTATATACCTACTTTATAATTTCAATTTTTCGTTCATCTGTCTAATTATCTATTTGACAAATTTCTCGAAAACAGTTTATGCCCGTTTCTTTTTAATTAAGTTTAATCTTGATTTAATTTAGTTTTTATTTTTTTAATTCTAAAAATTAGAAAAAAGATAAAAAGTAAATGAAATTGAGATTAAAGTTAATCTACATTGATTTATCTTAGTTTAATTTACTATTTATCTTTTTCTAGTTCTAAAATTAGAAAAGAATAAAGATTAAATTAAATCGAGATTAAAGTTAATTTATATTGATTAATTTTAGTTTAATTTACTCTTTTTTTTTAGTTCTAAGAATTAGAAAAGGATAAAAAGGAAATTAAACTGAGGTTAATTTATATTGAAATGGATATTAACTATTTCCATTCTGTTTTCTGAAATACTCAAGAATCTTATTTTCCTTTATATATGAATCAAAGTTGACCACAAAGACCAAGATCAAAGTCGACGAGATTTTCAGTACAGAGCAAATCAAACGACTTAACTTTTTCAAATTCTGATATTTTGCTGTATTACTTTATTACATCTGTTGCAACGGTTTATTTTGAATATTAAAAGTATTGTTGTTTAGTGCTTTTAGTATTTAAAATGAATAATTAATCATTATCTTTTATTATTAAATTGGATAGTACTGAATTTCTATTTTTTAAGATTTATGTTAAAAATATACTGATGTATTTATAATTTTTTGTCAAACTTGAAAATATAAGAGGCAAATTTTTTTCTTTTAAAACACACATTACCTAACAAAACTTTGATTTTTTTATTTTTGATTAAATATTATCACTGTGCATGTGATATGAAATCTATAATACAACAGGACTTTGCTCCGCATGCAAAACTTTGATTTTTTTTTTCTTTAACGATCGCAACGAATACTGATTGGATTATCAATGATTATACGATGAATAAATATGGTATGCTAATGTTTTCATTGCATATGTGAAAACGAAATACTTATCATTCTGTATTTCAAAAGCATCTGCGTGCAAAACATGTTATGATAAGTACGTGAAAGATAAGCATACATTTAGAAAAATAAAAACGTAACAAATGAAAAAGAAAAAACACTAAACACTCGTTTTGTATAAACGATTTGTATAAATAATCGATATTTATAGAAGGATAATTGATGTATTTTTTCACAACTCACATTTTTTTAAGACTTGTGGAATATACCATTTATATAAGAACTTATCTCTATCGCCTGATAGGAAATATATTATGTAAGATAATGAAATCTAAGCAGAAAAATATAATCAAAGATTAATGTGCCTCAGATTTAAGATAATGTGTAGTATATATATATATATATATATATAATAATAATAATAATAATAATAATAATAATAATAATAATAATAATACCCCTCAGATTTTAAAATAATGTATTATAAATATATTGGAAATTAACCAAGTCTGAAGATGTTAATTAGGTGAATATTATATAAATAACATTTTTCAAGGTATAAATTCAAGGTATAAAACAAGATATAAATGCGAATGGTGACGAATGAAGTTAGAAATACAATGACTGACATGGCTGATATGACACGAGGTCATGGAAGCCAAATTGGTAATGACTGAGAACAGACTTTTATACAACAATCAACTTCTTGTTACAACAGTCACACCAGACAATAGTTTGTTAAATTCAAATTTAGTTTATATAATATTATTAATATAATTATTAATATAATTCAGATGAAGTAATTTAAAATTTAATTTTTTAAAATCATTTATCTTGAGAGGCAAAGATCTTATCAGATCGTGATTCGCGTTTGATTGCTCAACTGTGATTAAATATAAGCAACTCATACAGCATAAATTATTCCAGCAGTCCAGCAATATTACAGCAACATTGCAATTTAAGCAGTATCGCAGTAACATGTATTTCAAACGTTATAATATTACTGCTAGCTTCAGTGCTGTATAAGAAGATTGAATCATCTACATAACATACATATAGTATTGTTTACATTTTAGAATGGCGCTTATCTGGTGGGAGAAGATATTTCTGTTAATAATAGCACTGATCAGTTTGAGGATCCTCGTTAAGATCGGAATTTTAACGTGGAAGAAATTGATCGCCCCGACTTTCGGATTTGGAATACATTTTCGAACACAGGGGAAATGGGCGGTGGTAACTGGTGCAACAGATGGTCTTGGGAAGGCATTCGCTAAAGCACTTGCTGAAGAAGGTATGGATATCGTCTTGGTCTCACGATCCTTGTCAAAGTTGAAGGATGTTGCTACTGAGATCGAGCAGAAATATTGCGTAGAAACTCGTGTTGTGGAAGCTGATTTAACCGAAGGCCAGATAGTTTACGCGGAAATTGGCAAAGCAACGCAGGACTTGGAGGTAATAAATCAAATGTGATTCATTGTAAATCTCGAACAAATTGTTAGGAATATTTCACAGAGATGTATGAACAAAGAGATCGCTTTTCTTTAAAAAAAAATATGCAAAAAAAAGTAAAACAAATTAATTTAGATTTTAATAAATAAATAAATAAATAAATAAATAAATCAATAAATAAAAAGCACAAGTTAATGTGTATAAAAAAATTAAAAAATTTCTTTTCCTTAAAAATTTAAGAGATACTTTTTTAATGTGAGAGAGAGAGGGGGGAGAGAGGGGGAAGGGTGAGAGAGAGAGAGAGAGAGAGAGAGAGAGAGAGAGAGAGAGAGAGAGAGAGAGAG
>Ga0157363_1007785_pt1 | contig 10168 bp, 14 predicted proteins | sample AttsexASBM1_FD_111477 | JGI IMG/M metagenome (GOLD analysis project Ga0157363, IMG submission 111477) | Fungus gardens microbial communities from leaf cutter ant in Ribeirão Preto, State of São Paulo, Brazil - Atta sexdens ASBM1 | ecosystem: Host-associated > Fungi > Mycelium > Unclassified ...
TGCGTGTGTGTGTGTGTGTGTGTGTGTGTGTGTGTGTGTGTGTGTGTGTGTGTGTGTGTGCGTGTGTGTGTGTGTGTGTGTGTGTGTGTGTGTGTGTGTGTGTGTGTGTGTGTGTGTGTAAAAGAGAGAGGGTCCGAGGATGGAGGAAGTACGTTGCTAGACATGACATTCGAGGGAGGGGACATCACTAGGCGAAGGGACCGAAGAAGAAAGGATCGATGTCACTGGACGAGGGGACCGTAGGAGGGAAACAGAGTCCACTATGTTATTCTCTCTCTTTCACTCATTAAAAGGTGCAGTTTCTCTCCCTTCAACTCGTTGCGACCTTATACTTATTCATGCTATCTCTCTTCCTCCCGTTGCAGTCCTATATCTATCATGTTATTCGCGCGCTTTCTTTCTCCCATTGCAGTCCTGTACCTACCGTCTTATCTACCGTCTTCCTCATGTTCTCTCGCTTCCTCTCGTTGCAGTCTCATGCCTATCATATTATTTGCGCTTTCTCTTCTTCCCTCATTGTATTTTTCCCCTCGATATCTTTTCTTCTTGATTTTATTAAGAGTATTCATTTAATGATTTTTTAAATAATATGACTTAGTGTCTAAATGTAATAATTTTAATTGTAATGAGCGCTATCAACTAATATACGGAATATGACGAAGGAATGGTAGGGACAAAAGAATAAATAATTTTAAACAAAGTAAAGTAATATCTAAATATAATATTTTAAATACAATATTTTAAATATAATAATGAAAATGAAATCATCATTAAACCTACATTTCCTCGAGCTTGTCGACTTCATATGGATGAAATCCAAATAAGAAGTGGAGGTCAAATATGTCGAAAGCCAATTCAAATTATCCTCTGAGTATTCCTCCCAGAGCTCATCGAGTACTTGCCTGTCAAAAAACCTCGACAATCGAACATTTCGCCAATGATCTATATTAATAAATCCCCGTATCTTTATGTCTCAACGCTAAATCCTGATAAAAATAAATATATTATTAATTTAAAAAAAATACATTTATATAAAAAAAATGGTGTACATAAAAACATAGTTTTACTCACCAGAGACACTATTTGTATCCCTAATTCATTTTTTAGATGTAGCCGTTCGACAGGCTTATTGTCAAATTATTTACCATTAGTACCTAAAATTAAAAAAGAATCATTAAAAAAATTACACTAAAGAAAAAAATTACTGAAAAAAATCACACATATATGTCTACTATATATAGTCTATATAGTCTATAAGACTCACCTTCAAAACCGGGTATTCATACGTAATTTCTAGTGTTTCTTGCCAGTTTCTTTCACAATATTACACGAAATTACAGTTTTCATCCGTCATTCCGTCTTCCCATTGCAATCCATGGTGATAAGCATTCAATCAGGAAGCACAAGACTTTTCGGATATCTTGTCAAGATATTCTATGACACATATAAAAATGTAATGAGAAAGAATGGCTCCTTTTCTCAGTACCGTTACTTCACAACAAAAATCCTTGCAGAGCCACAAGCGTTAGTATGGCCATAGCGAACAACTTTTTGAGACTGAGCTCGATCAGGAAAAAAATCTTGACTTTTATCTCTTATATCGAAAAGAGAGGGGAAAGTATTACTCTCTTGCGAAAACGATAATTTACATAATCCTGGGTATTACGGTGGACATTGGGCTATACTTGATCATGTGGTCGTGTATGATGAGGCAATAGGCGGGTATTCGCGGATACATTATTCTCTTTGAATTCAAATTCTAATCGTACATCCACAGTGCCACTCTTGATGGACTCATTTTGTCGCGAGTAGTCAATGGTTACTAGAGTAAAATCTTTCAAAAAGGAGTTTAATTGGAATGATGGTTCATTTCTTTCACGACAGATTTGATAGTAAGATGTACGAAAACGCAAATACATATCATACAAAATAGTGCGTTTGTCAAAGTATTTAGATCATCGTATGGATAAAATTCAAAATTTAGATAAAATTTCACATTGATTAATTTACATATGTCGAAATAAGGTTTACGTGCTGATATTTTTTTTATCAGTCTGTAGACAAAGATAATCATGGTTTTTCCAACTGACTCTTGATGGCCCAGGAAATGCTTCGTTGTATTCAGCAATAGGAGCAAATACTCATACAGTTCTCAAAAATGGAAACTCATACTTAAATGTCGTCCACTTTCCAAGGCTCGTAGCATGGATAGTTTATTTACTTCAACGCAACATGAAGCATTCGCCATTGTACTTTGAATAATTCAAGTGTCGGCTCTGTCGTTGGATCTTCCATTATGTATGTTGGCGATCTTATTGCGTGCACGATAGATTTTTGATGGTGTGGCCATGCGATTACCGTCCAAACGTTTCCCGCGGTTGATTGCTTCGAAGGTACTTGATCGAGAAAAATGAGATTTTCCCGGCTTTTCAAATTTTATTTAAACAGACCTCAAATGCGGGCGAACGTGTTTTTCAGTAGATGCGGAAAAGATCTCAACGGTGCGGTAGTGCGATAAAAACTTATTCACCACGAGGCGAGACACGTGCTGTCGACGAAACAGTTAGAGCGGCCATGATGATCTGAGTGTTTCTGATCGCGCGTCGCTTAACAATCGACATCTCGTGGATTGATCAATTCTTTTCAATATGATTTATCAATGTGATTAGACGATGTGATTAGACACCGTAAACGATAGAGGTACCGAACAATGTAATTGTTATCATTGCGCGCTCATATCAAAATCAATTCATGACGAGCGTTAATTACCATATAATTACCTTATATTATATTGTAATCTTTGCAAAAGCCCAACAGCATGCTGAGCTGCACACAAAAATTAAAGTATCCATCGTCTGTCATTAGACTTTTTGTGGTATCACTTTTTGTGGTATCACTAGAGTCGAGAAATCCCGCATTATGCAATTTCATTAGAAAACGTTGTATAATCCTTCATAAGACTAGTCATTCCAACAGTATGGAGATCGACTTGTAGCATATCTCCATACTGTTCAGCATATCTCCATATTATTCAGTTCATATCGAATTTCATCGAACATGAATGCCACGCAATTACATCCAAACTTTGGTCGGTTTTCTTCCTTTGAAATCAATCTACCTTCAACGTAGAGAATGCTTTCAAATGTGTATAAATCCTGCTATTGTATGGGTAGCCTTATCTCATCTCTATGTTCAAACGTCGTGTTGACATATGGATTGTACGTATGAAACTCGAACTTGACAATCATAAAGTCTCCAATAGTTCGTCTCCAATATTCAAGATATCAGCCATCTCAAATATTTCGTACGACAAAGCCCAATGATTGTAAAAATTTAATATTCAACGCAGTGAGTTTTTTTCTATTGAACGATCGAATGTTTTAGATCGCTGTCATCTCTCTGGCCAAAAATATGTTTCTAATCTGTTTCGCTTGCTCGTTCAGAACAAGCATCTCACGTTATCATATCACTTTATCGATGTCGCCTCGGTATATACAATCTAACGGTGATCTCCTCTCCTCGAAAATCGAACAATCGGTCGTCTTGATCCACAATGCGAAGCGTCAGATCCGAAATGCTCCATACAATGATCGGAAGATAAATGATTTACGTAGGTCTTTCCGATATCTTATATCCTGACGACACGCTCAGAGAAAACTCGTGTATCGCATGCACAGACTTGTTGTTGCTGTATGCACTGCGGTTACGTTGCTTTCAATGCGAATGATATCTACGATAATATTTATCAATTCATCCGATTCAAACCACTGTCGTGGTTCCAACACTCGATTCGATGAAAATCCTAACAGCAATCCAATGTTGTGAAGTTTGATGAAATTTACTCGATAAGCGCATTTGATCTCTTCATTATATTGTTATTAGCGTGGATAATCAATGGATACTCTTCATCTTCTTTGCGAAGCATTTTCTTTCTCGCAGTATTGTTGGGACAAGATTATAAAATTGTACGTCTTAGGTCACGTATTCTCTCTCTCGTTTATGTCACGTATTTCGTACGATCCTTCTGAAATGACAATTATCTTGTCATCTTCGTCAAAGTAAAATTTATTATTCAATGAATTTACATTTAGATATCGTATGGTAAGTTTCAAAGTCCGTCAGACCTCGTAATCGCTCAAATCTACGGCCGGAAAGTAGCAGGCTGCGAAGACGCTACTCTTACTGGTAAGCATAAATGTCAGTGACATGTTTGAATGAATACTGAGTTGAAAAAGTGCAATATCAATTCTTAAATTGATCACCAGCCGTCTGTAAAAACTGCAGAAATAGTTGTCCACAGTTATTTTGATTGTAAACGTTGAGGCGTGCGATTATATTCGATTTGCGTTACATCCAAATATCATACCAATTCCTTCGGTGAAGATTGCCGAAACTGTCAAAGTAAACAGCACGATCTCCCCGCTTCGCGTACGCCTCCCAATGGTCTTCCACTCACCTGGTCCCTCCGCATTATCTAAATTTACGATATTGCTTTCGTTTCGGTGTACTTCGATATACTTCTCCTGTTAATAAAATAGTACGTAGTATAAAAATACTTCTAAAATATGGAATGCGCATAAGTTTTGACAGTTGTTGCAATTCTGCGGTAGTTGTACCCTTAGGCATTTTTATCGTTTTTTTGACTTTTTTTCTTATTTTTCTTAGTTTTCTCTCTGTTGAGATCTTTCATCCATGCTTGTACGAAGTAAACTCCATGACTTTCCATGACATAATTATGATGTTTCAATTCTTCCAATTGATGCTGCGCGAATTTATTGTCGTTTATTGCTTTTGCAACACCTGCCGCGCCGTTAACCAGCAAGCCGACGACTCCCAGCAGCGGTAGAATAGGTAAGAAATCGTCGCGTTTCGTTTCCGGAAGTATTCGCTTTTTTGTTGATTTCTTTTTTGTTTTCAAATTCATACCGATTTTCGTCTTAGCTTTCATAGCCGCCCAAATAGCCCTGGCAGCAGCTCTCTCTCCGAGAGACGAATCTGTCGCAGTAATATGTTCCGTGCCTTCTTCGGCGAGTATTTTATCAGCTACGTATCGTTTCGCGAGATCTTTGTTCCGTGAATAAGTTATGTCGTGTTCGCGACACGCCGAATTCAACGGATTAATGCCTCGACTGCCTCTAATTAGTCGCTTTTCTAAATATGTTCCTGGACCCCAAAATTGATATCCGGGGATATGTAATTCGAACGGAAGTGCGTTTATCGCGTGATTTAAAAAGCCGCAACTTTTTGTTATAGTTGACATTCGCAATTTTTTATAAATGCCGGACTATCGATATGTGATCGATGACAAGACAAATTACAATGTTTCAAGCACCGACAATGTTGCTGAATTTTTGAATCAGCTTTTATATGCTTAGGTAATCTGTTCCACAATTGAGCTATGTAATTTTTAAACTTTTGTAACAAAATAATTTTCGGTATATATTCCAACTCTTTGGCAGTTAAACTGTGTACACAGTACCGACACACTAAGAAACATTTTCAATACTGAATAGTTTCGCTTTACGTTCTTGTATAAATAAGTCCGTTTTCGACGCAATTTTTTTCAGTTTATATCAGTATCGTGGAGGGGGTAAAGATATGAGGTTCGTGCTACAATTACAAACAATCGAAATAATTAATAACAACAACAAAGTACAGACTGAAAAAGAAAATATGGAAATATGTTGCCGATGTTTATATTTACATGGTATTATGCGGTCTATCAAACTGCAGCAGAACAAACGTGCTGATAAATTTACTGGAAAATCCAAATGGCTTCGAAAACGTGTACGTGTACTCGAAATCATTACAAGCCAAAATATCGATACTTGAAGAATTTATTAGCTCCGATTGAAGAAATTGATTATTTTACATTCTCCAATAATAGCGATGACGTTTCATCGAATGAGGCGCTTCCAAATTCCATTTTTATCTTTGAGGACGTAGCATGCGATAAGCAAGACGCGATCAGAGAGTATTTTGCAATGGTCGACACGCGGACGTCGACTGCTTCTATCTCTGTCAGACGTATGCAAAGATATCGAAGCATCTTATACGTGATAAAAAATCTGTTGATCCTGTTCAAACAGAATGGTATCAATTTGAAACATGTATACAATGATCATGTAAATACCGATATGTCTTATGAGGATTTCTGCGGACTGTCACTGTTGGCAGCAAAAGTATGGATTTGTAGTGATAGACAAAGACAGTGTGCTCACAAATGGACGATATAGAAAAGGATTTAATGAATATGCGATTCCGTAACGTAGTCATTGTCGATACGTCAACTACGCAACGTTTCTTCTCGAGTACAACATGGATAGCAGCAAGGAGTTGAAGGATCATGAGAGGATAGCAAAGCAGATTGCGAAAACCAGTGATTCAATTCGTAAAAAGTATCGCGTTTTAAAAACCGGTAAAATAAATGAAGACATAGCACTGGAGAGATACTTTCAGCCTATCGTCGAACCTCTGAAACAGATTGTCGAAAACACCATTGGCAAGGAATCTCAGCCGATTAAGAAAGAAGTAAATTGCAAAGGATAAAATTATTAAGAAACGAAAAGATAACGAAGATACGAAGATGATGATGATGATGATGATGATGATGATGATGATGATGATGATGATGATGATGATGATGATGATGATGATGATGATGATGATGATTTCTGAATGGATAAAGCATAGCTTCAATTAACACTTGATGATTTGTGGCTGATATGGTTGAAATGCGCCCTTATACACGATTCAACAAAGGTCACTATATTCTTATCATTATCGATGTGAATAAGCATGCATGGCCCGTACCACAAAATAAAGAATGGAAACGAGATGGCTACAACGATAGCAAAGATAATGTGATGATAGAAGATACGAAAAATTTACAAACCGATATGGGAAAAAAATTTTACAACACAAACGTTCAAAAAATACAACATAAATCATTATTTAACATATTCCGTAATGAAGGCGTCGAACGGATCAATATTGAATCATATATCGAAAAACGATATGTGGAAACAATTTACGCATAATGTAAATTACAAATGGATCGACTTGCTGCCGCGTCTCGTGTCAGAGTAGTACAATGCACGAAAACATCGAATTATGCGATCTATTGATGTGATTTCCGCAATCGCAAACTTTTAAACACAGTATACAATAGCGTAAAGACCATCACCCTCCCATGATTCAAAGTGACTCGATACGTGTGAGCAAATTTAAAATGATTTTTGAGAAATGTTACACGTCAAATTGGAGGTGTTTAGAATCGTCAAAGTACAGAAAACTAATTCCGTGACATATTTTCTGGAAGATTATCACGGAAAACCAGTCGCTGGAGGATTCTACGAGTACGAGATACATCGCGTCGCTAATCCCGATGTATATCTAGTTGCGCAAAAAGGAATGACGTTTACGTGAAATGGCTGGGATTGATAAATCGTACAATTCATACATACCAGGTGTACAAGTATGAAATGACGATTTGAGAAACAGATGGCGCACCAATGCAGTGTAAAGTACAAAGATTTAACATTATACGCCATTTTATTGTACCATCAACAAGTGTCAAACGCGCAAAGTGATTTGATTGAAAAGTGTTTGCACAGTATTATGTTGCTGTATTTAATATGATGAAATTTGCACCAAATAAGGAGCATTCGCGGACAGCATTAATTTTTTATTTTCATTTGAAGAAAATTGCTACGGAATCATACCAATTACTTGGAGAAGCTTATGATGAACATGCTCCATCGCAAAAAACGTGTGAACGATGGTTTCAGCGTTTCAAAATTGGAGATTTCGATGTTGCGGACAAGGAACACGGAAAACTGCCCAAAAAAGTACGAAGACGTGAAATTGCAAGCATTGCTGGATGAAGATGATTCACAAACACAAAAACAATTCGCAGAGCAATTGAGTGTTAGTCAACAAGCTGTTTCCAATCGCCGACGAGAAATGGGAAAGATTCAGAAAGTCGACAGATGGGTGCCACATGAATTGAACGAGAGACAGAGAGGCGCAAAAACACATGTAAAATTTTGCTCGAACGATACAGAAGAAAGTCATTCTTGCATCGTATCGTTACTGGGGATGAAAAGTGGATTTTTTTTGAGAATCCCAGGCGCAAAAAATCATGGATAGACCCAGGCACTATCCACATCGACCGCAAGACTGAATCGTTTTGGCAAGAAGACGATGCTCTGTGTTTGGTGGGACCAGAAGGATGTGGTCTATTATGAGCTATTGAAGCTATGACCTGGCGAAATGGTTAATACCAAACGCTATCAACAACAATTGATCGATTTGAACTGTTCGCTGCTTAAAAAACGACCAGAATATCAAAAGAGGCAACACAAAGTCATTTTTCTCCATGACAATGCTCCATCACATATGTCAAAACCAATTCGGGGCACGTTGGAAGCACTCAGCTGGGGAAGTTCTACCCCCTGCGGCTTACTCACTAGACTTGGCTCCTTCTGATTACCACTTGTTTGCATCGATGGGTTACGCACTTGCTGAGCAGCGCTTTGATTCGTACGAAGATGTGAAAAAATGGCTCGATGAATGATTCGCGGCAAAAGGGGAAGATTTTTATTGGCGTGATATCCATAAATTGCCCGAAAGATGGGAAAAATGTAACTAGCAATGGAGCATACTTTGAATAAATCTCTTTTTACCATTCTTTCGAATTTAACGTGTTTTTTTTTGGAAAAAAATTATCATTTCATACTTGTACTTCTAGTAAAGAATGTGTTATGAATAAATTGTGTTATAAAATGTGTTATAAAAAAAAAGTATTTCTAGGAATTATATATCGGTATATATATTTATTACAATATGCAAACATTGTAATTGAGATTTTTTTAATTAAAAAATACATACAAAAAAAATAAGTTTTTTATTACAAATACATAAGTGTACAAAAAAATGAGATTCATTTTACTTATTTCTCTTTTCTTTTATTATATAATAATATTTTATAATGTCCCCATGGCAGTGTATCTGTAGAATCTGGCACAATGTATCATTTGTCATCGTATGGATTTAGAGCAATTTTCCGATATATCGTGTATACTTCGTGCAATTTCGATCTTATGCACGATTGCCTACGCTTCATTTCAATTTCGTTATTTAGACATTGCATGTAATCATCAAATGTTATCGATCTCGCTATAACGTTACTTTTGATTCTTTTTGCTTTCTTCGTGTCCTTCTTCCCATCGACACGCAAAGCGTATATTTTTGCTCTAAACCCAAATTCGGACATGACTGTGCCGCTGTTCTCATGTTTCATTAAGCCCGGAACTTTTTTATTAGCTGAAAACGAAAAACAATACGCATTGTCAACCGCATAATCGCTAGTGTCGAATCGGTTGATATCACGTTTTATAATATCGTTGTCACACTTGATGTAGTAAATGACACTATCCGTATCAGGTGTATAAGCTTAAATCCGCTGTTTTTTAGTCAGAAAAACACATTTTTTTTTCTAGGAAGCAAAAACAAATTTATTCAATTTACTTGCTCTCGCTAACTATACATTTTTACCATCTTTCGGGCAATTTGTGTATATCATGCCAAAAAAATTCCTCATCTTTCGAGGCAAATCACTCAAGCCATTTTCGGATGTCTTCGTAAGAATCGAAGTGCCGCTCAGCGAGCGTGTGGTCCATCGACGAAAACGAGTGACAATCAGAAGGTGCCAGGTCTGGTGAGTAAGCGGGATGGGATAGCACTTCCCAGTTGAGTGTCTCCAAGTAGTTTTGAACCATTGTTGACGTGTGCGATGATGCGTTGTCGTGGAAGAAAATCAGCTTGTCATGTCTTTTCTGATAATGTGGCCTTTTTTCACGTAGAGGACGGTGCAATTTGATCAGTTGTTGGTGGTAGCGGTGAGCATTAACAGTTTCATCAGGTTTTAACAGCTCGTAGTAGATGACACCCTCCTGATCCCATCAAATGCACAGCATTGTCTTTCGTCCGAAGCGATTTGGTCTTGAGGAAGATGTTGATGGTTGGGCGGGATCAATCCAAGATTTCTTGCGTTTAGGATTCTGAAAATAGATCCACTTTTCATCGCCTGTCACAATCCGATGCAGGAACGACTTTCTTTTTTGTCTAGCAAGCAGAATTTGGCATGTGTTTTGGCGTCGCTCCA
>Ga0157363_1007787_pt1 | contig 10166 bp, 1 predicted proteins | sample AttsexASBM1_FD_111477 | JGI IMG/M metagenome (GOLD analysis project Ga0157363, IMG submission 111477) | Fungus gardens microbial communities from leaf cutter ant in Ribeirão Preto, State of São Paulo, Brazil - Atta sexdens ASBM1 | ecosystem: Host-associated > Fungi > Mycelium > Unclassified ...
AAATGAGAATGGATTGAAATGAATTGAAATGGATTCAGATTTTCAGAAATATTGATTCACGAATGTTAAAATGAATGCTTTTCAATTCTGAATGCATTTTTATTCATTTATAGGAATTGCATTTTTCTGGAGCATATCTCTATGTCTTTCAATCTAAAAATAATATTAGTTTTTTCTGTGCACACAACAAACATTATGGATACTGTTCAATTCAAAATTTTGAATAGGAAATGCAGTTTTTCAATCCAATTGAATCTAATTGAATACAATTGAATCCAATTAAATCCAAAAAAAATATTCGCTATTTAAAATACGCATTCGGATAGAAAAAATTTTCAATACATTTTAATCCATTCTCGTTTACTGGCCTCTATCAGAAGTTAGGTTGATTAACTCCATGAAATAAAAAAGTAAACAGTTGTTAAAATTCTACATACTAATTTGTACTATAATTTTTTTTTTTTTACAGTATATGGATATCGGAGAGGACATTGGCGTCCCCGAAGAGTTTACAAAGGGCGAGATGGTGTCTGGAATGTGGTGGCGACATTTAGTATCTGGCGGAATAGCAGGTGCCGTATCACGTACTTGCACTGCGCCCCTAGATCGTATCAAAGTCTATCTACAAGTAAGCATTTGCAAGATTTTTTTTCAATTTAGGTGTTTCACAAAACTGTAAATTTATTCTTATTAAATTTATTATTTTGTATATATATATATATATATAAATTTTTATATTATATGCATATAATTTACAAAAATAACATAATTTAGATATTATTCAATATTACTAGAAACAGGTTTTACATATATATATATATATATATATATATATATATATATATAATGTAATCTATGTATATAGATCATTCTTACGCATTGTACAAAATGTTTCGCTTATGATGACGTGTCGAGCGAGCGAGTTTTGTCTAAGTTTGTTTTAATACGATGAGAGAGAATCGTCCAATCGTCCTTGCAGGTCCACGGCACACGACACTGCAATATCATGAGTTGCTTCAGGTACATGTTGCGCGAGGGTGGCATTAGCAGTCTATGGCGCGGTAATGGCATTAATGTGCTCAAGATTGGCCCGGAAACAGCGCTCAAGTTTATGGCGTACGAGCAAGTGAAGCGAGCTATCAAGGCGGATAATGAGGCGTGCGAACTCAGACTTTACGAGCGATTTTGTGCCGGCTCTATGGCCGGTGGAATCAGTCAATCAGCCATCTATCCCCTTGAAGTACGCTTTACCTTATGATTTATATTTTCTTATTGGATTATTACATAATATCAGATTGTGATATGAATTTTTTATATTATATTTCTTATCGAATTTTTATTATATTATATTTCTTATCGTTATGTTTAAAGTTATGTTTTAAATAATACGCACAGAAATGTTTTTTAATTGTTTCCAAAAAAGATTAATAAGATGCTTTGTTCTTTATGTAATAAACATTGGGTTATATGTAATGAGAAATTATTTGTGTAGCGTAGAATAAAGTATAGATACATATATGAGTAAAAGTATAAATAAACTTGCAGGTATTGAAGACAAGGCTCGCATTGCGAAAAACGGGGGAATTTGATGGCATGGTTGATGCAGCCAAGAAAATATATAGACAAGGTGGTTTGAAATCCTTCTACAGAGGCTACGTACCTAATTTGATAGGAATACTGCCATATGCCGGCATCGATTTAGCCGTTTACGAAGTAAGTCATTATTGAAAAGAAGCTTTACATTATTATTTTTTTATTTCGTAACTTAGATACAGTTAAAGGAAAAGATGGGTTTCTGCTACTGATATGGATTCCACTTAAAATTTGTGTTATAATTAATACTGCCTTTTGCAACGATTTTTAACTTATTCTTAGACAGATATCAAAGTTATGAAACAATCACTGATGCGACTTTTTCATTGATAATTGATGTTTATTTATTATGAAATATATCAAAGTTTTTTATTTCAATATCAAATTTAAATTCGTAAGTAACAAGTTTATACAATTAAGAATCAATTTAGTATATAAACTTGTTACTTATGAATTTTAAAGAATTTTTATTCTTATATTATTCTTATATTATTCTTCTATTTTAAAAAGATACGTTTGAACTACTAAACTTAATTATGGCTGGGTTCAATTTGGACACTCATGCGCTTAAGCGTTTATAATCATTTTGTCTTTATTTCGTCGTTCATTAGATGTAAAACAAGGATGAAAGTCCAAATCGAATACAGTTTTGATTTTTATTTGGATAATGAAATGTAGATTTTATTTGTTTCTATATTGGATAATATACCCTAATAAATAACGTAGATACTTTATGAAAAACATATTACACATTTTGTTGTTTTTTTTTTTAATATTTGTGGTTATCATTTTAAAATGATTTTAAGTGATGTCTAAAGGTATGTAACAAAAGTAAATACATTTTTAATGTTCAAATGAATATTTCTAAAACTTGAGATTAATATCCTAGATCTGAATTCATCTCTCTCTCTCTCTCTCTCTCTCTGTATATATATATATATATATATATATATATATATATATATAAATGAATTACCACACCTTTAATCAAGAATAGTCACGACGAACTGAATTTGATGACTAGCCACTAGTATTGAAATTTCATGTCCGAAATTTAAGATCACTTAAAATCGGAAGATTTGAGATTGGAGAAAATTTGAGAAACAAATAGTCATATAAGAATCAGAAATAACAGAATGGAACAAATTGGAAGAAAATGGTACCAATAAGAACGGTACAAAATCTATGAAAATCTACGATAAATTGAAAAATTCTCGGCCTGATACAGAAATAACGCCACAATTATCAAACTGTTATAATTTTAGACAAGTTTGATCCTTCACAGGGCTACTGTTAAAATTTTAAATAGATATGCGTTCATTAATTTCTTTGTTTCGGTCCAGATCTAATGAAATACGCTTGTGAAACCAATGGAATTTTGCAACTGCAATTGATGAAATGTAAGAGTGCATTGTCATGATGGAATCAAAAGCTAATTATTTTATGATCGAAACAAAGAAATTAATGAACGTATCAATCTGAAATTTTAATAGTAGCCCTATGAAGACTCAAACTTGTTTAAAAGTATAGCAATTTGATATTTGTGGTATTATTTCTGTGTCAGGTTAAGAATTTTTCGAACTACTCTTGTATTTTTTCCGTTTTTGTTCTGTTATTTCCATGACCACATTCTAAGTGATCTGTGAAATAGAGCGTGGATTAAAAGTATTAAGAGGTGCGCACAATAAAAAGAATAGGGAACAGAAAATAAGAATTTTAACTTATCAAAAATTATGTACTGTGGAATAGTTTCTGATAGATTAAAATCTCTTAGTCAAGCATGTTTTGCAAAATCATGCAATTTAATGCTGAGCGCGAGTTTTTCACTAGTTGTTATGTATGTGCTAAAAACGTAATGCATAATCATATACATATATATTTAATAACATGTAAACAGATTTGAAATCGATTTTCGAAATCGAGAATCGAAATTGATTTTGTGTCAGCAGATTCAGAGCAAATGGAGAGCAATTGTTGCTTATTTTGTTGTCAATAAAATGACTCTATTTATTTTTAAAATGACTCTAAAAATTTTTGATTTTTCATTCATTTTCGATAACGTAGAAGAAACATAATGGTAACAGGAAAAAAATCGTTTATGAATTTCAAGAGCAAATATTGAAGATTAATAACGTAATAATCATATTGATAGCAAAATTCCGGCAAGCAATGAGCTCGAATTTCATATATATTATTATATCGATAATATAACGGCAAATTGATGTACGTATGATATCTAACGTTTTACATATATTGCAAAATATTTGCTGAATATTGTTGAAGTTTCTTGTACCTTGTTGTACAATTTCTTAATATCATAATATTGTAAATTTATAAGACTGATGGTATTGTTTCCTGCATGTAAAATTCAATCAAGCTCTCTATATACATAGTTGAAGACATCAGGGATGTCTACGGTGACCACGTTTTCTTAAAGAAAATAAAGGATAAATCTGAAAATTTTAGGACTTTGTTCCTACATGTTTTTAAACCAATGTGATTGTCAAGAATTTGTGCATTATAAAATTTTATTGTACAGTATAATCAAATTGAGATAATGCGCAATTTTCTGATAATTCGAATTGATTCGACTGTGTTGGAACAAACCCTTGATATGAAACAATAAAAGATTCGAAATAATAAAAAATAAAAATAACTCTTCGAATAAATTCGAATAAAAAAAGTTCGAATAAATTTAATTTAAAAAATTAAGAAATATAATTAACAAAAACAAATTGTACACACACACACACACATTTATAACAAAATGTATACATTTTTATTATATCATATTTAGGTATGTATTATATATTTTTTAACAAAAATTAAAGGAGGCTTTTAATGATACTTTTTTGATGAATGTATTTGTTTTTAAATTACATCATTATTTAAAAAAAAATCATAAAATTTTAAATTTGTTTCAAAATTGTATTTTGTGTAAATGCAAGCTTCAAGTGTTTCAACTTTAAGCTTGGATTTTCTCACTTAGAAAATAATTTCCTGTAATGTCAAAATAAAGGACAATAAAAGACAATATTGGAAAATAAAGAATTGAATTTTGAAAGAAACAAATAAATCTAAAAGAGAAAGTTACCTAAAATAAAAGTCCTTTACAATAAAGGATGTATAGTAGGAATGTCATAATTTATTGTTTGTAAAAATTAATAATTAGAAGGTAAAAAAACACGAGCAACGTTTATTGGAGCTTTAAAAATAAACTAGTTTATTACAATAATACATTAAAAATTAAACCAGTTTTTATCTATAAATAAATTGGAAACGTTTCGACTGTACTAAGTCTTCTTCAATCCATATACGAAAATAATTCAAAAAAGGAAAGAAAGATACATCAAAAATATGAAATCATATCACAGATTGAACACAATAATTTTAATATTACAGATAAAATTATATAAAATTATATAAATTGATAAATCTTTAATATCATCTTTTTGTTAAGTGAGTTTAATTATTTCGTTGGATGGCCAGAAAAAGCAGAGTCCAAAGTTAAAATTCTATTATTAAAGTCATCTTCAGAAAATTGAAATTGCGAAAATTCAAATAAAAAATTTGAATTTGTGTCAAAAACAACCAATGCATATTGTAAAATACAAATAAATTATAAATACAATAAATTATATGAAATTACTAACTTACAAATATAAAGATCCTGGATAATAAATATGTGCTCATGTATTAAAGACTTACGCAATATCTAATGCAGACAAATGAGGCGAAATAAAATACATTACAACACAATATTTTTATTGTAGAAGTCAAGATCGAAATTTTATTTTAAAACTGATTTCAATTTTTTTGATGGACTTGGATTTTCCCAATTTCAATTTTCTGAAGATGACTTTGAAGATGATAATAGAATTTTATCTTTGGACTCTGCTTTTACTCGCCATCCAACGACAAAATAGTTAAACTCACTTGACAATAAGATGTTAAAGATTTGTCAATTTTATATAATTTTATCTGTAATGTTAAATTTATTATGTTTAACCTGTGATATGACTTCATATTTTTGATATATTGTATCTTTCTTTCCAATTTTAATTATTTTCGTATATCGGACTGAAGAAAACTTAGTACAGTCGAAATGTTTCCGATTTATTTATAGATAAAACCTATTTAATATATATCGTAAATTAGATTTTTTTTAAATTGAATAAACGTTGCTCGTATTTTTTGATCTTTCTAATTAATTTTTGCTTAGCAATCTCGAGCTAGATATTTTACATATTTTAATTTATTTTTTGTATATGCAGATTCTTATATATATTTAGCATGAGACATGATTATACCCATACATTAATATAAGTACATACATTTATTTATTTTATATATTTGAGAAGAAAAGGGATGCAAAAAATATACTATATAATATTCAATCGTTTTTGACATGTTACATTTTTTGATGAAATTTATATGACTAAGCACGTGTTGTTGGCAACTTGCTATCATGTTGCTTTTTATGCACAGCGATAAATCGTTGACAGAAATACATTGACATTAAATATATGACAAGTTGGCAGCAATACATGTTGAATTCACGTGATATTATACCATAGGCAAATGACTCACATTTTGTTCTAATGTCTTTTGTTTTCACCCAGGGACGCTATTCTGTAACTGTTTTACACGCTTACCGATAATTGTCGGTGTTATTGCGGAGTTTTTTCACCATATAAACAATCTGCAACGACATCTACAACTGTCGATAGGCGTGTAAAGACAGTTACAGAATAGTGCCCCAAATAGTCAAATGCAGCGAATTTGCTGATATTTTTGAAAATCATTGAAGCAACTAATTACGATAAATTCGGAATAAATTGAAACATCATTACATTTGTCATGAATATAGAATTCTAATTCTAAAGACGACAATTTAAAGGTAATTTGTTATCATTAGTATACTATCCGCAGCTAACAGCAGATTTACAGCATCATGACAGTAAAATGTGCCAAATAATGAATGTTATATATGCTGTATGTATAATGAAATGATAGCAGCCATCAAGCTGCTATCAGCTTTACGTCAAATTTTGAATTCAAATGAAGACAACATTTCACACATAATGAGGCAGCCTTGTTCCTAATTTGTTGTCTGTTGTTACGATTAATAGCAACATGCCATCTTGAATTCATTTGAGAATTTAAGACGCCATAATGTTGCTGTTATGATGGAAAAAATTAGAATTCCATCATGGTATAGGACTTCTTTTTTGAAATTTCATTAACTAATTGCATGCATAAGCAGTCATGTTGCTACATTTGTAACGTGTCCTATTTTGATGTCAGCAAATCACGTTTAGTTCTGCCCAAATATTAATCGAAGCCATCATAATTCATTGCTAACGAAATGCTATCACGAAAATCACTCATTCGCGAGCATTATGTATCTCCGCTGACAGATAATCACAGTGGAAATGCATTAACTCGTAAGTAAGAATCAGCTGGGAAAGAATATAAAGAGTGCAGCATTTCGCCTGTAAAGTGAATCGCCAAAGTTGAGTTTTAATATGAAAACATTCCCCCTCTGTCACGAATTCTCTGTCACAATAATTGATTGACAGCAATAGATGTTGACAAATTAGGGATAGAATACTTTCTCATTATGTGTGAAATGTTTCTCTCATGTAAATTCTAACTTTGATAATGGCAAAATTGATAGCATTTTGATGATAATGAATTACCTTTAAATTACCGTTTTTAGAATTAGAATTCTATTGACTTCAATGTGACAGACATAATGCTGTTTCACCTTTATCGAAATTAGTTGCTCCAAATAATTTTCGGCAACATGTCAGCAAATTCACTGCATTTGAATATCATGTATGTGTGTACGTATATCATTATTTATACCTTATTATAAATTTTCGTTATACGATTCAGGTATGACACAATATCGAAAATGAGACAATAATCAAGGATAATTTCGAATCACAAATAAATACTTGCAGCACTAATATTTTTATCTTACGCTTTATTTCGCAGATTTCGCTTAGTCATGAAAAAAAAACAGTTATGAATAACTGAATTTGTTGGAAAAGTGATAATTTGCATCAAGCGTATGTGATTGCAAGGCCGTACGTCTGTAGTTGTAAGACCTTGCAACAACGATATAAAATCGTTATAGATAAGTTTAGAATAAACTTTAAAAAATTATTATATGTAAAGGTTTCATTAATTATTTATATATTTGCACTAATAATAATTTCAATAATATATATTTCAATAATAATTTCAATAATGCAATAATAATAATTTCAATTGAATAATTCAAATTTGATATTGTATTCAGAGCAATACGTTAAGTTCTGTTAAGTTCTTGTTAACAATTATCTTTCTCTTGATTGATTTCAAATATAATTGTTTCAATCATATTGATTCAATATTTCTTTCAAATAAGTAAATTTCTTTTGTAAGTTTTAATCGGATTTGATGATTAGCCATTAATATTGAAATTTCAGATTCGAGATTTGAAATCTGAAGATTTGAGATTAGAGACTAGACTAATGCGTTATCTAGAATACATGGAATAAGAAGTAAAAAAATAAGAAATTGATCAATCACAGTCGAATATGAGAAGATCATCGATTGATTGATCAATTATTCTTACTTCTTACTTCGTGTACTGTAGATGACGTATTAAATTTAAGAAATAACTAATTCAGACCCTAGTAATGATAACAGGACAATGATTCTCTTTTTCATGTACGACTTTGTCTATTAACACTGTTATATCGGATTTATTAGAACATAGTACTTATAGGAGTTACAAAAGCAAACGTCATGAATTTTTGTTTTGCATTTTGTTCCTGAGATGTATTTTTATATTATCTCTATTATATTATAAATTTGCCAATGTGTAGTAGAGATGAGTCACTTTCAATTTTCAGCAATGGTCAAATTGCTCACAACCAATTGGAATATTGGATGACCGCGTTGCAAATCTACTATGACGCACTAGAGATTTATCATTTTTATTAGTTGACTACTTGTGTATAATTTTGGAATGAGAATTTTTTGCCATTGAAAGTAACTTACTATCAATTGCGTGACTCGCTAACATACATTTCGTTTTACGCATAATGTGCATGGATGCATCATTTATCCTTATTGTTCACCGAATGTTAAACAAGGATAATGCATAAATATTATATTACATCATGCGTGAACCCATAGTTAACATATTCCTCAGAAATGTAATATAACCCAAGATAGTCAGTGTAAAATAATAAATAATTCTTCACAAAAGTATATAAAAAATATTATTTTGACAGGAATAACTTGATGACATAACATTATATATGTGAATAAATAAACTAAGACAAAAGGCTAATGGGAATTGGCGCTGTAGTAATTGCGCTATTATTAATAAATTCAATATTACAAACATAAACTTTGGATATGATGCTGATTTTAGATAAGTGTGGAAGTCAATTTAGAGTAACTGAAAGATTATGGTGAGAACGATACCCAAATCGCACTCCTCATTCACGCCATTATTTTTCTCGCTTAGCAAATTGCTAATAATGATATTACTCTACCTGATTACAATAAAGAACAAATTCAACGCCTAATTTTTCATTTCACGTAAAAATAAAAATAAGTGGAATGACCTCCAATGGCCTTGAACTTGACAAATATTATTTAAGTAATCCTGAACAACATTAAAGAGATTTTAGTCATCGTTTAGGCACTTTGGGCAATGCCGGAGATACTATAACCTTCAAGCCTTATAACTCAAAAAGTACTTAATGAAAAACTTAATTATAGTATTTTGGATAACTCTCGAGGTGTGCTATAAGAATATGCAATAAAAAAATGTTTCATTAAAAAAAAATCTATGTGACCTTGATCTTACCTTGGCGACGCCACCCAAGATCAAACTCATAGCGCCAATAAATAGGTCTTTAGAAACCCTACAACTTTTGTCTAAACACTTTTTCGATTGAACCTTATTCTGCGAAGATAAAAGGATAGTACGGATGGTCTGAAACATCCATATATGTGAATTAAAAAAAAATTTAGCGTCAAAAGTTATAAAAAGTACTGCGACGCTTGTTACTGACGGAAACAGTTACTGATGGAACGAAAAAACAATGTTAGCATTGCAAAGCTATAGTTTATTGATGATTGATAAATAAGCTTTATGAATCTTGTGTCTGTGAATTTAAGCCGCTTGTTTTCTGATAAAGATCTCGGAGATTAGTCTTTTACTCAAAGAAGATTCCTCTTCTAAAATGTCAATATTATCTCAGTTAAATTCATGATTAAATTTTAGTCGATATTTCATTATAGCTGAATAATTGAATGTATTCCATCGGATATTTTGTGTTCGGAGATTCTGGTTTTGAGTTGTCTATTCATTTGTCCAATACCAGTGGCATCGCAATGTAAATATGAGATTTTATTAGGTGTACAAAAAAGTTCTGAGCTTTTTTGTAAAATTCAATCTTTATTCGTATGTAATCATACGGAAATGGCTTGCTGCGTAACGCCAAGCTGTTCTGCAAGCTCCTTTTCAGTTTGCGTAGAGTTTATATCCAGCAGTGCTTGCA
>Ga0157363_1007788_pt1 | contig 10165 bp, 7 predicted proteins | sample AttsexASBM1_FD_111477 | JGI IMG/M metagenome (GOLD analysis project Ga0157363, IMG submission 111477) | Fungus gardens microbial communities from leaf cutter ant in Ribeirão Preto, State of São Paulo, Brazil - Atta sexdens ASBM1 | ecosystem: Host-associated > Fungi > Mycelium > Unclassified ...
ACACCGGGCTTTAAAGCGCAATTAGCCAATTTTCGCGCGGTGCCCGTGGAAGGTGCCAGCCTTGCTACGCGGAGTTTTGTAACGGCTTCTACCCCCGCGGCGGATCTCTCTGCCGGTCGTGTTAATTACACGGAAAGGACACTCGATGTCGCATTGCAACCCAACGATTGGCTAGCCGTCACGCTACCCGATGGCAGCGAAGCCTATACGCGTAATGGCAATATGCAAGTTTCACCGCAGGGGATCCTGACCGTGAATGGCCATCCTGTAGTCGGGGAGGGCGGACCCATTGCCATCCCAGAGCATGCGCAATTAACGCTTGCCACGGATGGAACCCTCACGGCATTAAATGCGGGGGATCAACCGAATGCGACGGTAGCGATTGGGCGATTAAAGATTGCCTTGGGGGAACCGACTATGGTGACACGTGGCGATGACGGATTTTTTCGTCCTACCGAAAAAGCCATTGCCCAATTCGGTGACGCACGCTTACCGGTTAATCCTCAGGGTAAAGTGATGCCGGGGGTCTTAGAGGAGAGCAACGTTAATCCTGTGCAATCGATGGTGGAGATGATTAACCATGCTCGCCGCTTCGAAATGCAAATGAAAGAGATCAGTCATGCTGATCAAAATGAGCAAAAGGCTAACCAGTTATTGTCCATTACGAGTTAATGAGGAAAGACCATGATCCGTTCTTTATGGATTGCCAAAACCGGACTTGATGCCCAGCAAACGAACATGGATGTCATATCCAATAATCTCGCCAACGTTTCAACCAACGGCTTCAAGCGCTCACGTGCGGTATTTGAAGATTTGCTTTACCAGACCTTACGTCAACCGGGTACGCAGGCTTCAGAACAAAATACGCTACCTTCCGGTTTACAGATTGGTACTGGGGTACGGCCTGTCACCACCGAGCGGCTCCACTCACAAGGAAACTTATCGAAAACCGATAACGCTAAAGATGTCGCGATCAATGGACAAGGGTATTTCCAAGTGCTATTGCCGGATGGCAGTTCGGCATACACTCGCGATGGCTCGTTCCAAGTTGATCAGAATGGCCAGCTAGTGAATAACGCTGGCTATCCGGTACAGCCGGGGATCACCATTCCGGCGGATGCACTCAGTATCACCATTTCGAAAGATGGCATTGTGAGTGTGACGCAAGCTGGACAGACGCAACCGGCCCAGGTTGGGCAATTAACCCTAAATACTTTTATCAACGACGCTGGATTAGAGAGTAAAGGCGAGAATTTATATCAAGAAACCCAAGCCTCTGGCGCCGCGACGGAGAGTACGCCGGGTCAAAATGGGGCGGGTTCACTCTATCAAGGTTACGTTGAAACCTCGAATGTGAATGTGGCGGAAGAGTTAGTCACCATGATCCAAACTCAGCGTGCTTACGAAATCAACAGTAAAGCCATCAGTACTTCCGATCAGATGTTACAACGTCTCACGCAACTTTAAACCGCCTTGGGCGTGACCTCACGCCCAGGATAAGACAGGAGATAAGGGTGAAAATGCGTTGGTTTTTTACAGGATTGATGTGGTCATGCTTAAGCACCCTGAGTGGCTGCGCCCTCATTCCCCATACTCCCTTAGTCAAAGGAGATACCTCAGCCAAGCCCGCCGTCTTGCCGCAACCTGTGGTGAATGGATCAATTTTTCAAGCCGTTGCCCCCATGAATTTTGGCTATCAACCGCTGTTTGAAGATCGAAGACCCAGAGCCGTTGGCGATACCTTAACGATTATTTTGCGGGAAAACGTCAGCGCCAGTAAAAGCTCGAGCAGTAACGCATCACGTCAAGGCAGTAGTCAGTTTGGCTTGAGCGTGGTGCCGCGATCCTTGAATGGACTATTGGGTGGTGATAAAGCCAACTTCGATGGATCGGGCGGGAATGACTTTAGCGGTAAAGGGGGAGCCTCGGCAAATAATACCTTCACCGGAACCATCACCGTATCGGTCTCAGCCGTGTTAGCTAACGGTAATTTGCAGGTCGTCGGCGAGAAGCAAATTGAAATTAATCAGGGAACCGAATTTATCCGTTTCTCAGGCGTAGTGAATCCGCGCACCATTAATGCCGATAATGCAGTGCTTTCTACTTCCGTTGCTGATGCACGCATTGAGTATGTTGGAAACGGCTATATCAATGATGCCCAACAAATGGGATGGCTACAGCGTTTCTTCTTAACTATCGCACCGATGTAAGGGAGTATTAGGATGCGGATCATCATCATGATTGGCTTACTGTGTATGAGTTTCCTCTCGTTCGCGCAAACATTGCGTATCCGCGATGTGACGCAAGTACAGGGGGTCAGGGAAAATGCGTTGATTGGTTATGGATTAGTGGTGGGCCTTGATGGAACGGGGGACCAAACCACGCAAACCCCTTTCACTACACAGTCGATGAGCAATATGTTGTCACAGCTCGGCATTACACTACCGGCGGGGACCAATATACAACTGAAAAATGTGGCCGCGGTCATGGTAACGGCGAAGTTACCCGCCTTCGCACGCCAAGGTCAAACCGTCGATGTGGTAGTGTCTTCGATGGGAAATGCGAAAAGCCTGCGCGGCGGGACGCTATTATTAACACCCTTAAAAGGTGTAGATAACCAGGTCTATGCCTTGGCGCAAGGAAATGTGCTAATCGGCGGTGCGGGCGCGCAAGCCGGAGGGAGCAGTGTACAAGTTAACCAACTGAACGGTGGACGGATCACGGGAGGGGCAACGGTTGAGCGAGAATTGCCGCATAATTTCGGCGATAAAAACCAACTGATCCTGCAATTATCACGAAACGATTTCTCCCTCGCCCAGCGGGTGGCTGATGTGGTCAATCAATACAGTGGTTATTCGGCCGCTGAACCGCTTGATGGGGGCAGTATCGCGGTACGAGTGTCACCGACCCAAGCGTCGCAAGTCCAGCTTCTAGCCAAACTGTTAGATTTACCGATTACGCTCCCCACTGCCCGCGCAAAAATCGTGATTAATGCGCGGACCGGTTCGGTGATTATGAATCAGCAAGTCAGTATTGAACGCTGTGCCGTCGCCCAGGGGAACCTCTCCGTAACCGTGGATAATCAAGCGAAAGTGAATCAACCGGATACACCATTGGCTGGGGGAGAAACGGTCGTTACGCCACAAACCAATATTTCGTTACGTGAGCAGGGGGGCGCACTGCAGAAAGTGAATACCAGTGCATCGTTAAATGATGTGGTGGCCGCGTTGAACACCCTTGGCGCGACACCGACGGAACTGATGTCCATTTTACAAGCGATGGAAAGCGCGGGCTGCTTGAATGCTGAATTGGAGATCCTCTAATGGCGATGACGATAGCAACCGGGTGGGATATCAATGAACTGAATGCCTTACGCGGGGCAGCACAGCAGTCGCCGCAAACTAATATCGCTACGGTAGCGCGGCAAGTTGAAGGTCTCTTCCTACAGATGATGCTAAAAAGTATGCGGCAAAGTCTACCCGGGGGGGATCTGCTGGGCAGCGACTCGCAACGACTATTTACCTCTTTGTACGATCAACAGATCAGCCAGATGGCCCCCACTAGCCCGCTAGGGTTAGCGGCATTGATCGAAAAGCAGATGCAATCGGTGATACCGCCAAGCGCTGAGGTCGGGCAACGAGCGATACCCTTCGATAATGACCGGCAATTTTTTCAACGGCTTTCACAGCTGGTGGAACGAAAAGTCGATAGCGTGGTGCAGTTAGCCCAACCGATGCAGCAATTTATTCAACGGCTATTACCGCATGTTAAGAGTGTGAGCCGAGAAACCGGTATCCCAGAGAAACTCATTTTGGCCCAAGCTGCCCTGGAATCTGGCTGGGGACAGCGACAAATCACTACAGAGCAGGGGCTACCCAGTCATAACCTGTTCGGTATTAAAGCCGGTGGCCGCTGGCAGGGACCGACGACGGCGACTGTCACCACTGAGTATCGACAAGGCCACGCAGAGAAAACCACCGAGCCGTTTCGTGTCTATCGCTCATGGCAAGAGGCGTTACAGGATTATGGCGATCTCTTGGTAAATAATCCTCGTTATCAAGCAGTGACCTCTGCACGCAGCGCCGAGCAAGGGGCCTATGCGTTACAGCAAGCGGGCTATGCCACGGATCCGCACTATGCCCAAAAGCTGGTGGCCATTATCCGTCAGCTAAATCAGGGGCTCCCCAGTCAACTCCCTAGCGCTACGCTCAATCTAAACGAATTATTTTAATTGTCTTTAATAAAGTCTCTTTTGTCTTGTGCCGATAGAAAGAACGGGGCGTTATTAGGCCAAGATATCTGCAAGTTTATATGGGTAAGGAAAAGAAATGTCGAGTTTAATAAATTCTGCGATGAGCGGATTAAGTGCTGCCCAGCAACTGTTAACCAGTACTGCAAGTAACATCAGTAGTTACACCATTACAGGTTATAACCGACAGATTACGGTGATTTCGGAAGCTCAAAACACCTTTAGTGGTAACAGTTGGTATGGAAATGGGGCGATTGTGAACGGTGTTCAACGGCAATACGATGCATTAATCGATAGTCAGCTGCGTAACGCGAGTGCAAAGAGTAGCGCGCAGTCGGCGCATTACACACAACTGTCTGCCATTGACAAACAGATGACACTGGAAGGGGGGACCTTGAATGATGGGCTAGAAACCTTCTTCGATACCTTACAGAATGTGGTGAATAATGCTGCCGATCCCGCTGCCCGTCAGGCGGTGATGTCGCAAGCCGCAGCATTGACGAATCAGTTTACCAGCACCCAAACGATGCTCGATCAGCAGCAGCGCGATATTAATTCACAGTTACAGAGTTCTGTTTCGTCCATAAATAGCTATACCCAGCAAATTGCTACCCTCAACCAACGCATTGCCCAGCTATCGCAAAGCGGTGATGCCCCGAATAATTTGCTCGATCAACGTGATCAGTTAGTACGGGAACTCAACGAGCAGGTGGGGGTAACGGTGGCGATGCAAGATGGCAATATGAGCGTCAGTATTGCGAATGGCTTTACCTTGGTAAGTGGTACTAAAGGTTATGCGATAGAGACGATACCTTCTACCTCGAATCCTGAACAGTTAACCTTGGGTTATCAAGATAAGTTAGCGGGACAGGTAGAGTTACCCGAAAAGCTATTTAAAAACGGTAAGGTGGGGGGGCTCATTGCCTTTCGCCACGACGAACTTAATCAATTACAGAATCGCTTGGGGCAACTGACCTTGGCGTTTGCTACTGCCATTAATAGTGTGCAGGAGCAAGGCTATGATCTGAATGGCCAGCAAGGGGAAGCGATGTTCAGTATCGGCCAGCCGAGTGTTAAACAAAATCTCTTAAATACTGGAACGGCCTCGCTAAATGCTGAGTTTACCGATGCCGAGCAGGTACAAGCTTCCGATTATCAGCTGGTCTTTCAACAAGGTAGCTGGCAGGTGACTCGATTAAGCGATAATACCTCCGTCCCGGTTGAGGGCTCGGCAGATGGGACGACGCTCAATTTCGAAGGACTCTCGATCACTGTCAGTGGCAGCCCTGCCGAACATGACCGCTTTCTGTTACAGCCGGTCAATCAGATTACCCATCAGTTTTCGTTAAACTTTAGCGACCCTAATAAATTAGCCGCGGCAGAGGATCTATCGGGCGAAAGCGATAACCGTAATGTTCAGAAGATGCTCGACTTACAGTCGCAAAAACGGGTCGGCGGCACGCAAACCTTCAGTCAAACCTGGAGCGCTGCAGTCAGTTTTGTTGGCACACAAACGCAAGCCTATGGTAATGCCGTCAACTTATCGGACAATATCATTACCCAGCTCACCGCGCGTCAGCAAGCCGTCTCGGGGGTTAATCTGGATGAGGAATATGCCAACTTAACGCAATATCAACAGTATTACATTGCCAATACCCAAGTATTGAATACCGCCAGCACGCTATTCGATGCCCTAATCAGCGTGCGCAGTTAGTGTACAAAGCGGGAGTGAGTGAGATGCGATTAAGTACCACCTTTATTTTCCAACAACAGACTCAGGGGATTAGTCATGCCCAAGCGGATTGGTTAGCCGCAGGACAGCGATTATCTTCCGGTAAGCGAGTTGTTTCCCCATCCGATGATCCCGTCGCGGCGTCGCAAGCGTTAGGGATCCAACAGCATCAACGTACCGAGCAGCGCTACAGTATGGCACAGCAATTTGCTCAGACTAGCCTGAGTAACGAAGCCACGGCACTCTCCTCAATCAGCGATAATATTCAAGCCGCGATTAGCGATATTATTTATGGCGCCACGGGTACGCTGAATGATGATGATCGGCAATCTGTAGCAGTAAAGCTTGAAGGCGTGCGTAATCAACTGTTAACGCTGGCTAATAGCCAAGACAGCAATGGACGTTATCTTTTCGCTGGCTACAACACCGCTCAGCCCCCCTTCGTATCGGATGATCAAGGAGTGAGTTATCAAGGCGGCGAACAGCCTATAATGCAGAAAGTGGATAATCAACGGGTGATGACCCTTACTCATACCGGTAAGCAGGTCTTTCAGTCGGCATCCGCGAATCCAAAATTAGAGCCTGATGGCACCTTGGGTGATACGGATCTTTTTTCAATCTTAGATAAGGCCATCACAACGCTTAAGACGCCGCTACAAGAAGCGGATGATTCAGCAATGCAAGACTTTCAGGAGGCGATGAATACCGCTAATAGAGGATTAAACAATAGCTTAAATAATATTCTGACGTTGCAATCTGAAAATGGGACGCAATTGACGGAATTAGAAAGTTTGGGGTCGATCAGCGCCAGCCAGAGTGTTCTTGCGCAAGGGCAATTAAGTCAATTGGTAGATGCTGATGTGACGCAGACCATTTCGGAATACCAAATGAAAGAGACAGCACTGCAGGCGAGTTACACTGCCTACACGCAAATGTCTAAACTTTCGTTGTTTCAAATGAATAAATGATGGATAAAAAAACACCCGCGACGTTGCGGGTGTTCTATCTTGGGCTAACTTAGCTTGCTTTCGTCACGTCCGCGCTAGCATGGTGGCGCGCAGCATGCCCACCCGCCGCACCTTTGCCGGTGAATTGATAAACCGGACGGACCCAATCACTTTGTTTAATTGGCTCGGCTACCCAAGCGGGTGCCTCAGCTTTGGTGACAGGTGAAGTTGCCACCAGACGCCCTGCAGTCACTGCTTGTGGAGTGATTGAGGTAACAGGTTCTGCAACCTGAGATTGGGCCTCATTGATGACAGGCTGAGTCTCGTCAATAACAGGTTGAGTTTCAACCGTGACAGGTTGAGCCTCGATAACCTCAGGTTGTGAGGCAGCAGGCTCGTCCTGCACTGGGGTAGGTTCAACCACAGCGACGGGTTCACTCACCACTGGTGCTTCACTCGCTACAACAGGTGTCACTGGCGTTTCACTCTGTAGCGAATCGGTGACTGGCAACGTGGTTTGCTCGATGTCGGTGTCGACAGCAGTCTCTGTGGCGGACTCTACAGCGGTGACCGGCAGATCATAACGCACCCAGACTTTACCCGATGCCATTTCTGGCGCAGCGGCGGCGGTGCTCACGGCCATTGGCGTTTGTTGCGGGTAACGGTCATCACGATAGCGGCGACGACGTTGACCACTTACTCGTAAGTGACGAGGTGAACGACGTGAACGACGTGGTGCAACATTTTCTTGGTTCTCTGTAACTTGACGAGCCGCAGCGGTTTCAGCCGCTGCAGGGATTGCTACCGCTTGTTCAGCCTGAGTCGCCTCAGCAGAAGTAGTGGTATCAGTGTCTGTTACACGAACTTTTTGTTGCAGCACACGAGGTTGACGACGCGGCGTGACCTTCACTTCACGTGGGGTCTCTTCGCTAACAGGCGTTTCAGCTTGTTGCTCGGTAGCCGTTTCTTGCTTACGCGCTTCTTGTTGCTGACGACGCTCCTCTTGACGGCGGCGCTGACGCTCAGCACGTTGTTCGCGACGTTGCTGTTCGCGCTGTTGACGCACCTCATCACTGACGGCATTGTCCTGACGCGGAGTGCGTTCTTGACGAGAGGTATTGTCAGTATTGTTGACGGAGTTACGCGAAGATTGACGACGTGTATCCTCTTGTTGTCCTGCAGTGTTACTCTCTTTTTGATTCTGACGATTGGTTCGGTCGTTCTTATCATTACGATCGTAACGGTTGTTATTACGACGTTGATTATTACGACGATCCGTTTGGCGCTGTTTATCTTGTTGTTGAGAAGGCGTCGATACAGCCTGAGCCGTCGTTGTCTTGTCAGTTGCTGGTTTCTCAGCATCATCCGAGCCAGCAAAGAAAGCTTTGATCCCTTTCACCAGACGGCTAAAGAAACAACCCGCTGGTTTTTCTCCCGCAGAGGTCGCTGGTGCTTCGGTAGCGACTGGTGGGGCATCAGGCATAGCAAAGGCAGCCAGTGCCGGTTGCTCTGGACGACGACGTTCAGCGGTTTCTTCTTCCGATGGCAGTGCCATTTCGGTTTCATGCAGTTTCGGTAAGTGATAGCTGAGCGTATTAGTCTCTTCACCTTTACGAACACGCAGCACTGAGTAGTGTGGTGTTTGCATTTTATCATCAGGAACGATAACCGTTTTCACGCCACCTTGGCGAGTTTCAATCGCATTCACTGCCGAGCGCTTCTCGTTAAGAAGGTAAGAGGCAACTTGAACGGGTACGATCGCATGCACTTCTTTAGTGTTATCTTTTAACGCTTCTTCTTCGATCAAACGCAGAATGGACAGGGCTAACGACTCGTTGTCACGGATGGTTCCGGTGCCACTACAACGTGGACAAACATGATGGCTCGATTCGCCGAGGGATGGACTCAGACGCTGACGAGACATTTCAAGCAAACCAAAGCGCGAAATATGACTAATTTGAATACGGGCACGGTCTTGGCGTACGGCATCGCGTAATTTATTTTCGACAGCGCGCTGATGGCGTGCGGGCGTCATATCGATAAAGTCGATAACGATTAAGCCACCTAAATCACGTAACCGTAATTGACGCGCAATTTCATCTGCGGCTTCAAGGTTAGTATTAAAAGCGGTCTCTTCGATATCACCGCCGCGGGTTGAACGCGCGGAGTTGATATCAATCGCAGTCAAGGCTTCAGTGGTATCGATTACGATAGACCCCCCTGAAGGTAGGCGGACCTCACGCTGGAAGGCAGATTCGATCTGCGATTCAATCTGATAGTGACTGAAGAGGGGAATTTCACCGGAGTACAATTTGATTTTACTCGTGAAATCTGGACGGCCTAACGCTGCAATATGTTGGCGAGCTAACTCTAGGACACTTGGGTTATCGATCAGAATTTCACCGATATCTTGACGTAAGTAGTCACGGAACGCCCGGACAATGACATTACTCTCTTGGTGAATCAGGAACGGTGCTGGACGGCTATTTGCAGCCTTTTGGATCGCTTCCCAATGTTTTAGTCGGAAGTTTAAATCCCACTGCAGTGCTTCTGCTGATTTTCCAACGCCTGCCGTTCGGACAATCAGTCCCATACCATTCGGAATATCGAGGGAGGAGAGGGCTTCTTTCAACTCACTGCGATCATCGCCTTCGATGCGGCGAGAGATACCGCCTGCGCGTGGATTATTTGGCATTAGGACCAGATAACTTCCCGCTAAACTGATAAAGGTCGTCAGTGCTGCGCCTTTATTTCCGCGCTCTTCCTTGTCGATCTGGACAATAACTTCTTGACCTTCACGTAAAACATCTTTGATGTTTGGACGGCCATGGCCGGAGTAGTTATCTGGGAAGTATTCGCGTGAGATTTCTTTTAGAGGGAGAAAACCATGGCGTTCAGCACCATAGTCAACAAAAGCGGCTTCTAAGCTGGGTTCAATACGAGTGATTTTACCTTTATAAATATTCGCTTTTTTTTGTTCATGACCCGGACTTTCAATATCCAAGTCATAGAGTTTTTGTCCATCTACCAGTGCGACACGCAACTCCTCCTGCTGAGTTGCGTTAATGAGCATTCTTTTCATTTACATGTTCTCGTCATTATCATTTTTGAAAAGCTGCGGGCATTACTGCGATGAGCGAGTTATCCGATGGCTTCGTGTCTGTAGGCAATCACGTCAGCCTCACGGCTGTCGATCGCTTAAGAAGCGCATAACGTCGGGGAAGTGTTACTAATCAG
>Ga0157363_1007789_pt1 | contig 10165 bp, 7 predicted proteins | sample AttsexASBM1_FD_111477 | JGI IMG/M metagenome (GOLD analysis project Ga0157363, IMG submission 111477) | Fungus gardens microbial communities from leaf cutter ant in Ribeirão Preto, State of São Paulo, Brazil - Atta sexdens ASBM1 | ecosystem: Host-associated > Fungi > Mycelium > Unclassified ...
TATGCTCTTTTGTTATTGCCATCGTGAACACTACTGATTTTTGAGGTTATGTGCATCAAACGTCAAATCATATGGCATTTTAGAAGGCCAAATGTTAACGCTTTAAAACCACAAAAAGGCGGGCATATAAAATTTTAATTGTTATTTCGGTTGTATCAAATCTAAAGCTCAGAACTTTTTTGTACACCTAATATTTTTCTCTTTTTGTTTAACTGTTTGAGGTACAAACGAAATAATGATCGGTACAAACAAGTACAAACGAAGTACAAACGGCTTGCGATATTAATTTTTATTTTTGTATGAAGTTAAGCGCCAAGTTCACATCGGTGTTTATAAGGTGATTATATTTGATCACAGATTAACATAAAGTGTAAAAACAATGATGAAGATGTGAAGAGCACATAAGAGTCACAATGCAATTAATTAATTAAGCGTATATATATATATATATATATATATATATATATATATATATAATATAATATTGTATATTAATAATATAAAAGTTTTATAAATAACGCATTATATGTTTTGAGTTCTTCATTGAGCCATCTTCAAATACTCATTACCAATATATTGTCAACATATTACTTTTTATTAGGATTAGGATTATCTGATGATATAGACGATGTTATTTCGAAGTTATTGGCCATGAACGGATGGACATTCCACAAAGAATAGAGAAGATTATTCGCCTACGGCGAATACAAATGTTTGAAATTTCTCTTGTTTTAAAGAAGGAAATGATGTTAAAAATGGTTAAAGCAAATAATAATTTCATCCAAGTGAAATACTCACCTGTCAATCGCCAACTTCATTTCTTATATTAATAACTTTGTCAGAACAATTAAAACATCGATGATGTGAGATAATGAATTCCAGTGAGAAAGTCTTCGAAAAATAGTACACATTCACAGAAATAAATTATATATGTGTCAAGAAGTAAAATTTTAAACTTAAAATTGTATAATCAATAAGACAGTCAAATACTTTTTGAAGGGAAATAAGATTGACAATGACTAAGATAAAAATAATGTCAAATTTTGTTTGTGATAGAGATAGACTTTGTTTAGTCCATCTGTGTCGATTTGTTAAATTCATCTTTGATGCAATCAGTAATAGAATTAAGAGCATTCAGAGAGAAAAACTCCGTCACAGAATAACTCAAAAAAAAGCAATGAAAGAGATAATACATTTTGGTTTACGATTCCATTCATTCAAAAGTGAAAAATTTAAACAGCTTAATAAAAAAGACGAATTCCAGTCAAAAGTCTTCGAAAAATAGTAAACATTCACAGAAATAAATTATATGTGTGTCAGGAAATAAAATTTTAAACTTAAAAATTTGTATAACTAGTAAGGCAGTAAAACATGTAATGCGTTATTTATAGAATTTTTATATTATTAATATTACAATATTATATTATAGGTGTTATATATACGCTTAATTGCATTGTAACTCTTATGTGCACATCTTCGTATTTTTTGAAAAACTAAAATCCTGTATGTCTTGTTATTTGATGAAGTTTAAAGTAAAAAATTAAAATTATTATTGAAAAACGAAAAATTATCAGGTTAAATATTTTTCATTTCCAAAAGATGAAGCAATTTGCGTTAAATGGCATAAAGTCTGCAAATCGAGATTCCATTTCCGTTATCAAAGATATCATCGATTCATATTATATTTAGTTTTTACAATAGTTTGAACAATTACTTCTTTACGAAAAGGATTTCATTAAAAGGATAATTTTTAATGAAATAATTATTTTCTATAATTTAATGCATTTCACATGTTATAAGATTATGTTATAAAAATTATGTTATAAAAATAAATTTTTTAGCGAATTCTATAATATTGTTTTTTATATTTATTTTGTGTTTAATATTTTTTGTATTTATTAACATGTATTGCAAAGAGCGCTATGTGTGTACTGATAAATAATATATTCGAATTTACTACGAAACGATCACAACTTATCAACAATTCTGATTGATAGCTCGACTGTGATCTTGCGCATACCCATAATATAAGGTATTTTATTACGCATAATGGCCGGCAGATTAAATTAGGACAATCAATCAAATATCCTAAATCAAGAATAACCAATCAAATGCTTAGCATAAATTTAGGATAAATTTTTTGGTCAGCCATCATGTTTAAGACGATTCTTTGAGAATGAAATACTTTATATTCTTATATACTATGGGCATACTCTTGTCTTTATATCATGTCCTTCCTTAGGCCGATGTTCACAGTTCTTATTTCAAGATCAACTTAAGTAATATCTTAAGACGCTAATGCGGCCCTCTGATTCGCGACACCTCAAGGCTGAATTTAAGACGATCTTGAATATAAGGACTATCTATGAACCGGCCTTAGACTCACCTATATTGATGGTACTGGTGGATGGGTACTGGTCGATATTCATAATCGGATCTTATATTCAAGACCTTAAGTACAGTCTTAAGAAGTCACGAACCAATCAGAGAACCATATTGCGTCTTAAGACATTACCTAAGATAGTCTTAATAAGAACTATGAATATCGACCTTAGAGACTTCTTACATTTTCTGATCTAGAAAATAATTCACTTAAAAAACAAACTTCGCCTTTCTTCGAACTTCCTGAAAATATACTCTCCCCCCTTTTCTCCAATAAATAAATAAATTCAGTCGCCTTCCTCCGAAGTTCCTGAAAATTAATAATCACTTCTTCTCTTCTCTCCAATACAAACAAATTATTATCAAATTATTATCTACTCTAATCGTTTTAATTCAAATGATTTTGAAAAACTTTTTTAAAAATCCTCAACCTTTAAATTACTCTAAAATAATGTTTCTTGAATTTAAGACTTTCCTTTCAGATATTCGCCAAACGAAAGAATAACAACCTTAAATCCTTTTAACCTTGCGATTTAAACGCGATTGAATAATTTATTCTTATATACATATTCGTATCCCGTTAATTAATTAAACTAATTTATGTAAAGTAATGAACAGGAGATAGATCCAAATTCTTAAACATTTTCCAAGATTCTATTCAACTCCTTCCGAAGAAATGTGAAATCACCCATGGACACGTGACACAATTTACACATTTTAATTTTAGAGTAAATAATTTAATTATATTTAATTATATAATTTAATTATGTAATTAAATTTAATTATATAGTTTTTTTATTTCGAGAATTTTAAAATTATGTTTAGGTATAATTACCTTCATTATTATGTTATCACAAATTTTTTTTTATTTGATTAAAATTTATTTAAGACTATTTGCATGAATTTATTTTAATTCCTTCTTTCGCATACTTCCTCTCACAAGGTCGCAAGATCCTATCCCAAGTCACATAAAATGATTTCCTTGACCTAAAAGCAGATCAACGAGCACACTATTTGAAGTAGTGTTATTGTGTTTGTATGTACGTAGACTTCTGTTTTGAAATTTAAATTGACTGTGCTCGAGTGATACACGCGATAAGACATCCACCGCCTTAATCTGAGACGATAACATAGGTCAACGTTTTAAGACTTTTTTTCTGCTGTTTAAATACAAAATGTCATTTCCGATGTATTTTCGTACGCTGAATACGAATTCAGCAATAAAATTGTTCTATTATGTCAGATTTTTGCAAAAAGTGAAGTTGAAAGATATCAAAATTAATGTTTTTTGATATATTTGTGATTTTTTGCTAACGAAGTAAATTTTTTTTTCTACTTTTGTTTACGGCATTTTAAAGTGCTAACTTTTATCTTTAAAATATATTTTTTTTAACGTCGTACGTTTTTTTTTCACCGAGATAATCTCTGCGTAGTCACAAAGAAAAACGTTTTGTGCCAAAAATGTTTTTGAAGAAAAAATTTTAGAAACTGTATGATGATTTTAGTAGCAACGTTTTTAAGGTCACTAAATTCGAATCTGTCAAATTTTCGAAATTCAAAATGGAGGATCCAATATGGCGGAAAAATTACTCGCAAAAAAATTTGTATCATTAAAATTTGTTATTTGCGCTTTAATTTAAATTTAATTTAAAAAATATTGTTTACAATATTAATTTTGGAATTTTAAACATTTGTAAAAGAATTTCAAATTTAAATTAAGTAAAAAAATTGTTAACTGGGCAGAGAAGATCCTGCATTCTATTTTTTATGTCTGTAGACCATTTAGCCATAAAAAGAGCATTTTACGATATTTCTATGTATCCGCTACAGTGAAGTCTCCCCTTCCCCTTGCGCGCCGTTGCTATGGAGTGAATTCGTGCGGCGCGGCTTCATTGCACATTGGTTTAGACGTTCTTTTTTTTAATTGAAAAACTACTGCATATCTCAAAATGGTGTAAGACTTTTTTGTTATCCTTGACCCATTTACTGTGTCTTAAGTGTAAGAAACCGGAAGAACTTCATAAAAGGAAGAGACGCTGCTTTGACAATATATAACTAAAGCTAGTAAAGTTAAATATTTACAACTTTAATTACTGTAATTTAAGAGAAAAGATAAAAAATTCATATATATAAAATCATAAATCTGAAGAAATTTAAAAAGCGATAAAAATAATGTAGATAATAAAAAAAAATAAAAAAAATAAAAACAATGAAAAAATAAAAAATAAAAAAATATAAAATAAAAAAAAGTGTAATGTAGATTATCTTCACGTGGTGCATTCTGGGAAACATAGAAAGATTGTAAAATTGCTCTTTTTATAGTTAAATGGTCTACAGACATAAAAAATAGAATACAAGATCTTCTCTGCCTAGTTAATTTTTTTACTTAATTTAAATTTGAAATTCTTTTACAAATTTTGTAAATTCCAAAATTAAATTATTATAAACAATATTTTTTAAATTAAATTAAAGCACAAATGACACATTTTAGTGATACAAATTTTTTTGCGTGGACAAATTTTTCCGTCATATTGGATCCTCTATTTTGAATTTCGAAAATTTGACTTCAGATTTGGATTTAGTGATCTTAAAAATTTTGCTACTAAAATCATCGCACAGTTCTTAAAACTTTTTCTTCAAAAACATTTTTAGCACAAAACATTTTTTTTGTGACTAGAGACTAGGCAGAGATTATCTCGGTGAAAAAAAATGGCATTAAAAAAAATATATTTTAAAGATAAAAGTTGGCACTTTAAGATACCGAAAGTAGAAAAAAAAATTTACTTCGCTAGCAAAAAAATTATATAAATATGTTAAAAAACGTGACGTTAAAAAAAAATTTTGACTCCTGTCATTTCACTTTTCGCAAAAACCTGACGTGATAGACTAATTTCATTGTCGGATTCGTGTTCAGCGCGCGAAAATACATCAGAAATAGTAAAAAAAATTAACATAATGTCATGGCTTATTTCGAGCTATAATTAAATTAACTTTAGATTAATATAATTAACAAACATTTCGGCTTACAAAGCCTTCTTATACTACAATGTAAAAATACAATCTTAAATTAACGAACAAAGAATAATGGATATGAAAATTTAAAAACCATTAATGGTGAAGTGTCAAAATATAAAAAAATAAAAAAAATAAAAAAAAATTCGAACACATCAAAGAAGTATCCCGTCAAATGACAATAAGCTAGGAACACTTGAATACTTCAATCAGTAGATTAAAATTAATTCATCATTCATAAAATAAATTTGCCAAATTCCTTGGTTGACATTTTTTATTTAAACAGCATTATTTAAACGTCGATCAGTGTAATCCAAACCCCTTTCTTAAATCTTTTAATTCCCGTGAAATAAAAATGTCTAGGACTCTGACGTAACATTCTATTCTGGCACATTTTTTACATGTAATATAAAATATTTCATAAATTGTTTTCAATTTTTTATAGTTAATACTTTAATACTTTTATACACAGAATAATAAAAATAAGTTAAGAATTAATTGGTATAAATATAATTGCTTAAAAAAAATTATGGAATTTGTAATATGCAATTACATCTTTTTTTGAAAAGTAACTGTGTACTTTCTTTCTATTAATCGATTTATCTCATTATTTGATGCATAAAAATAAAGATACAATTATCAAAAAATGAATAGGTCATAAAATATTTTCAGATTAAAATGTGTCAGATTAAAGTATAAAATATTTCGTAAATTACTGATATTTTTAAAAATATTTTTAAAAATATTTCTTCAATATTTTTATATGTTGAATAATTATAGGAATTATATTACAAAAAAATCATTTATCTTATTCTTTTAAATGTTGATCTTCTTATGACCTTAGGGAGTAAATTTTATTTGTTATTTGTCTTCTTTTAGACCATACTTTTTGTCTAAAAGATTTATTTCTAAAATTTACTAATTTTAAAATATTTAAGTGATTAAGGGCCGGTTGTTCTACCTTTTGATAAATTTTACTTGTTGGGTAAGTAGCAAGATTATTCAATCACATGCGCAGATTTACCTAATAAGTAAAATTTATCAAAAGATGGAACAATTGAAAATAAATTAAGTAAGGCATTTCGCGCGCGCGCGTATGTGTGCGTGCGCGTGCATATATGCGTGTGTAGAATTTATATACACATAAATAAATCGATTTAGGAATTATTCGATTAATTTTATTTGATGATTTTTAAAAATCTGGCATATGTTTTCTATTAAAAATATAAGATATTTATATCAGAAGTATTTTCGAGGTCATTATATCGCGAACAAGTATCTAAAAAAATTACTTATTTGGACATAAATTTATATTGTTATTTAAGTCATATTTAATAGCATAAGTACACACAAGAAAGAAAATTTAGATTTAAGGAGATGCTGAAGCTTCCTGTTTTACTCACATTTCCAAACGGTGAAAAATCTCCGAATTGAATTTATGGATTGCAAATTATAACATAAATTAAAGTGCGCACAAATAGGACCTCAGCTGCACTGGATTTTATGAGAAAATCGAAAAAAAGTTAAAAAATTCACTTACTTTTGGTTCATACAGCTGAGACACTCACACTTGAGATATATATTTGCTTGATATAAAAGTTTTAGAGTCCATATGTTAAAAATAAGCATGCAGTTGAGAGTCACATTACTGGAACGAACGATACCGAGTTTGTAGATTGAAGGTCTAGAAGAAATCTTCACCGTATAGAAAATACGTGCATACGGATGCTTTGTGAAGTGGGAATAACAACAGCCGAAATTGTAGCAGTAGTTGTGTGGTTTTGCGATAGATGGTGCTGGTATATGTTAGATAAGAACAGATGTATGCGTTAGATAAGAACAGATGTATGCGTTTGAATAAGACAGAACGATATATATTATATAATATAAGAAATGAATCAAAGATGTCACCACTATTATCGAATTTGGAATTAAGTCTGTACTGTCGACCTCAATCAAGTTCGATAAACGGTTTAGCATCCCCTTAATAATGTTAATATTTAATTGCAAGTAAACTTGCACATATTTTCATTACACATTTTTTTCCACATTTTGCTTTTAATCCGATGAAAATTACAGATTATTATTAAATTTAAATAATCAGTGTAAGCATATATTTTTTTCTTTATAATTTATTAACTTATTTTTTTTATATAACAAGATGTCTTCAGACTTTGCGTGACATCCATTAACTGATTCCTGAATCATTTCAATAAAACGAAAATCTTAATATCAAAACATTCAGGCTACAATAATTTTTAAATGAGAAAGGTGTTTAAAGCTAATTAGCCAGTTAAATTGTTCGAAATTAGCACGCTTAGGCATAACACTTGTATAAGTAGTAAAGATGTTTAAAGGAAAATAGAACTGATGCTTGAAAACATCTTTATTATTGTGCTATACCTGAACGCGTGAACTTTGGATAGTTTAACTTTAAAATCCCTTCTGATTAAAAAATTCCTCGATATTTTGATTCTAAGATTTTCATCTCGATACCAGGAATATACTATAACGAGAACTCTCACACAAAATCTGGAACACCTTGTATGTATACACTGGGCGCTTTCCAATCTTGCTTAACACATCTTGACATCCAAATGCACAAAGTGTAGCATTGTACACAATTCTATTGGAGCAGATTGTATACGCTGTATACAATTTCGAATAGAGTTAGACTAAATGTAGCTTTTTTCTGTATTGTCTGTAATGAAAAAGAAGGAAAATTGCCGGCCACCAATTTATAGCCGTCGCGATTGGTAATATAATATAATTGTCACTAAAAAACAGCCGACTAGTAGCCCTCGGATTGAGTGATGTGTCGACGATTATGGCAATTCGAAACACGACTTGTGTACTGTGTACTCGAAAGTGTCTAATGATTTCACAATTGGAAAGCACCGAGTATGTGTAGATGTGTACGCATACTCGCGTATGTGCATGCATAAAAAAACAGTGCCAACCAAATTAAATATAAATGTATGTAAATAATATTAATTCTGTCAAGGTGTGCTGTATGAAGTATTTCTTAGTGATTGTGTTTAAAGAGCCTGCTGTTGATTCGATGTAGCCTGTGTAGAGGCAATCGTTGTAGGGGCGATAACTCGAGCGTATACGGCCCCACCTGCGGTTTTTAATCCAGTAGGAGTGGGAATCACTTTGAGTCCATGTAATGTTTTGATGTTGAGCAGTTGACTCGGCAAGATAATTGGTTGCTGCGTTTGTTGTTGATGCTGTTGCTGAGAAGTGGGCTGCTTGCCTAATACTACGTTCCCACCACTAGTACTCACTGCAACTCCAACGTTTTTGTTACTGCTTGCTAATACAATAGGTTTTCCTGCAAGTTGAGCGGTAACCATTCGAACAGTTTGAGCCTGTTGAGGCTGAGATTGTTGATGTTGTGTGCTGACTGCTATTATTTTTGATTGACTAGAAGATGCTTGCGCTTGTGGCACCACCTGTAAATATTCGTATAAAGACATATTCGGAAACACTACTCGAATGGTATTATTTTATCTTTATTTAAGGAGTCTATTCTATTATGATAGCCAAAAAATTGAGATTTTTTTTTAGGGATGTTTTCTTTTAGGATATTTTCAGTAAATATACTATGTATTAAAAGCAATCTTGAATATTTATAAAAGTACAAGTTAATAATATAAAAAAAATTTATGACCAATGTAAACATTGTTTTTAAGTATTTGCTTTTGTAGCATTAATGGAGCATTTTAAAAAGAGACGTATGTTCATTGCGGAATTAATTTTTCGGTTTATATATATATATATATATATATATATAGATACATTTGGAACAAAAATTTCAAAAAGATTATTATTAATTACGAGTGTCGCTATCGCCCCTACTATAATTAATAATTTTCATTTAAAAAAAAAATGACACTGTTTGAAGAAAAATTAGAAAAAACAATCACTTCTTTTTCGTTATTTTGTTATGTGAAAAATATAGTAATTAATAATCTTTTGGAATTTTTTGTATCAGATATGTCTAAGCCGAAAAATCAATTTCGCAATGGACATACATCTTTTTAAGATGCCACATTAATACATACCTTAGTTTAACACACCCTTACTACACATGTTGGATCATTTGTGTTCTGGATTAATTTTCATCACTTTTACAAATATATAAAAATTATTAAATGATTTTTATGCATAGTTTGACATCTTTAGAAAGTAAAGTATATTTATAACAAATTGTATATAAATTGTTATAACTAAATATAGTTAACAAAATGAGAAAAATGCACTTTTTCATACAAAAATGTTTAAAGGAAAAATATGTTTCAATATCTTAAAGTTGACATTCCAAATTACAAAAGAAAAAAATAGTTCAAATGTCGGCTGTCTAAAAAATTTAGTTATTTAGTAATCTGAAGATGTTTTCTTAATATGCATAAATGGTTGTAAATTGAAGATATATTGCATTTACATTTTAAACAATGCATTTTATTATTGCTATTGTGTTAAAAAATTTATTAGGAAAATGTTTTTTTAAAATATTATTGTACATTCAACATAATATATAACATTGCAGACAACATTTAACAAGAGTGTCAAAACCAATCATTTATTAAGGGTTTATATATATACATATAGTATATATATTAGGTGTACAAAAAAGTTCTGAGCTTTTAGATTTGATACAACCGAAATAACAATTTAAATTTTATATATCTTCCCGCCTTTTTGTAGTTTTAAAGCGTTAACATTTGGCCTTCTAAAATGCCATATAGTTTGACGTTTGATGCACATA
>Ga0157363_1007790_pt1 | contig 10165 bp, 9 predicted proteins | sample AttsexASBM1_FD_111477 | JGI IMG/M metagenome (GOLD analysis project Ga0157363, IMG submission 111477) | Fungus gardens microbial communities from leaf cutter ant in Ribeirão Preto, State of São Paulo, Brazil - Atta sexdens ASBM1 | ecosystem: Host-associated > Fungi > Mycelium > Unclassified ...
AATCAAAAAACTGAAATGTTATAAGTATAAAACACATATTACGATTAACAACACCACTGTAATTAACAAATGCTGGTATTTAGTCAAACAATAAAGAAATTGAATACAGATGTCTGATATGTCACACAGCTTTTATGTATCATTTTGAGTTTTTCAAAACTAAACAACATAATATGTCTCTCCTAGTCACTCCTTGTTTTGAGAATTGCATAAACTAATTTTACAAATTCTAACAAATAATATTCGCACGATTCTATGCAATAATTGTCCTACAACTTGTTGGAGTGCTCACATTACGTGGTCTAGTCCATTATTGATTTTCTCCGTAGGATAACCCCAATGAGAAAAGCATGCTTGTTCTGGTTGCGACAGAAAAAAACTAGCATGACTGCACGAATTGAATCATACTAGTTATGTTTGACAATCACATGACATGTTATTACACATATATATGTATGTGTGTGTGCACAGGTATTAAATTCAGAACTGTATCCAAAACTATATAAAATTTCTACATTAAATATAAAAATGTAAAACAAAATTATAAATTTACTGTCGAGTGAAAAAAAGATTCGATATTTAAAGATTAGAGTATTTTATTTCAAATTAAAATATAGATTAGATTGACAATACTATCAAAGACTGGCGTATCCTAGGAAACTGTAACAAACTTCTCAGTGTTGAATGATATATGAGGAAAGGGTGTTTTTTATCTATTATGTCTTTATATATTTTATCATAATCGTATTACAAATCATTAAAAAATAATATTCTTGATTTAAAAATATACTACTTTGATAAGATTAAGCAGAAGTGCTTGGCAGGATAGAATTTGTCAACAGTGCTTGGCAGGATAGAATTTGTCTCCTCATCATTAATAGTAAGTCACTGTATATTAAAGAGAGAACTACATACAATTGAATGCAATATTTGTAACAAAATACGAAGTGAAAGATAATCCAGTTTCAACTGATCAATTGCCAGAGATTGTTGCAATTGTTTTGATATATTTTTAAATAGAAAGGAAACAATGGCACCGACAATACCTAAAAAGATGCTCTCAAAAGTATCAGACACAAATAAAGAGGTACATATTTATTGTTATAACATAATAATAATAAGTAAAAAAAAGTAACTTGTTATATTAAAGAAAATTTAAAAAATCAAAATTTTACAGCATTTATCTTTAGCGAAGAATTACATATCGCGACAAGATTTAGGTGCTGGTGATATGGATTGGATGCGAGGAAAGGTTTTGTTGAAACCAAGTGATCAATTGCAGTTAACAGAAGCAGTACGTTTAATATTTCTCTTGATTTTGCTGTTGAATAGTTCTGTATTTAATTTCGAATATGATCCTAGGAATTACAAGAAGAATTTACCAGAGTGCTAACTATACATAATACTAGGGTACCAGATTCCTTAATCGAATGGTCATGGAAATTACGTCAATTTGTAAGATTACCTCCTCCACCACATTTAATAACTCTTCTAAATGTAACTGGCACTATATTACACAAAGATTCTGAAGAAGCCAAAGTGCAATTGGCAGGAGGAATTCTTGGTGAAGTCTCTTTATTTATTGCAATAATTAAATTATGTTAGATGAAATAATTATAAGAGAAGGATATATAAACTTATAGATTTTATATATGTATAATATTATATTATAATAATTATTTACACAATTATAATTTCACATACAGTTGAGGATCATGAGATAATAGATGAGAAATTAAAGCGTGATGAAGAAGCAGAAGAAGAAGCAGAATACGAAAAAGAGGAAGAAGGTAAGTATAGAAAACATGGATAATTACACATTACATATTACATATTTAACAAATCACACATTTGATATTCTTTTAAATAAAAACATAAATTGCATATTCCATAAGAACAGTAGAAGAAATAGGCAAAACGGTAGAAGTGCTAACTGAGGCCGAACGTGAACATGAGTTGGAAGCTGAGCTGGAACCTGGGGAACCTGAGGAAGATGAAATAGAAAAGATAAAGCCTAAGAAAATACCTAATCAATTTAACTTCTGTGAGAGAGCAGCGTTGACATATGATAATCCTATGAGGGCACGTATATTCTCTTCTATGTATTAAACATATTTAATACATAAACTCTTGCTTATAGATATAAAAAGTAAATTAAATAAATCTTGTAGGATATGAGTACACAAACTATACCTCCGCCTACTGCGACTTTCAATGTCAATGTTTTTCAATGGACTATCTTTGACGAATATCAGGTAAAAACACAAAAAGTTTTCTTTCAATTAATTATTAATACATTATTTTATTTCTGACAGAATATTATATATGCTCACTTGATATTTTACTCAGCATGTTATCATGCAGAATAACATTTTTATTTAAAAGATATAAACATAGAAAATAGAAATATTATATAGAAGTCCGATTTTCTTTATTTTGTCGATAGGAAGACTATGCTCAACAACAACGCGAAAAGGAAAAGGAGAAGAAAGCCCCGTTGGTACAACCAAAGAAAGAAGATGTGAAGAAAAAAGCCCAACTGGAATCCTCAGCAATAACAAACAGAATGTTACAAGCTGCAAAAACATTAGAGCGAATGGTGAACCAAAACATTTTTGACGATATATCGCAAGGTAGACTTTTAATCTTTTCTTCGATGAAACCTCAGTCTCAAGTATACATTTAATTGTTGTTAGATTATAGATATTGGGATGATCCGAGTGATCAATTCAAGGAAGGCGAAGGCTCATTATTACCTCTGTGGAAATTTTCGTACGAAAAGACTAAGAAACATGATATTACGGACATGTGCTTTAATAGTAGATATTATGATCTCTTTGCAGTCGCCTTTGGATCACGTTAGTAGAATATGCATATTTTAATTTTTATAATATTTAAGTTTACAAATAAGAATTATAATGTATGTATTTTAGTATCATTTAACAGTCCAATAACAAATGGCACAGTCTGCTTATTCAGCTTGAAGAATCCATCGTATCCAGAATGGATTTGTCCGACAGAATCTCCTGTGATGTGCCTGGATTTTAATGCTCAACATCCTCATCTTTTAGTTATTGGTGTGAAATAATACCATTCCAAATATTTAATTATGAAGATATTTATTTAGAAGTATAAATTTTGAAAATGAAAGTCTTTTAATAAAATGTTTACATTAGTAATCTAGTTTGTAATCTAGTTTCTAAAGTGATTGTTATGTCATTACTATATGCTAACATTAATTTATTAACTAAGGTTCCATGGACGGAACAGTGGCGGTTTATAACGTAATGTTATCACCATCCACACCGCAATATAAAAGCAACGATGTTATGCAAAAGCATGGAGGGTTAGTATGGGAGGTCCGTTGAATATTTTAACTCTAATACTTTACGACAAAACTGAGAATTTCATGAGAAAAACTTTCAACAAAATTTTAAAAATATGTATTGATTACAGATTCGTTGGGCACCTGATACAGAAGAGGGAAATCTAGCGTTCTTTAGTGTTAGTATCGACGGTAAAATAAATCACTGGGTATTAAACCAGAACGATCTCGGTCTCACTACTATTATAACGTTATTCCTGGACCAACCACCTATACCTGGACCAGATGGCACGATGATTACGCTGAAAGGTAATGATAAAAGGAAACCAAAGATTATTATATTTCATAATAATTATTCAAACCGTTTAAATCTAGGATGCGGAACGTGCATTGCATTTCATCCCGCCAATCAGAATATTTTCCTAGTGGGCACAGAGGAGGGTACAATGTACAAATGCAATACAGCGTACAGCAGTATTTACATGAAAACGTATCACGAAGCACACACCATGCCGGTATATCGAATAGTATTCAACAAGTACAATTCCAGCATTTTCGCCAGCTGTTCAGGCGACTGGCGAATCAAGATCTGGGAAGACGAAAGACCGTAAGTTATATCTTCATAATTATACAAATTTTATTATATTAATATTTTGTACGCAGAGAACCTTTGTTCATGTTCGATCTGGGTGTTCCAATTGGAGACGTTCAGTGGGCACCGTACAGCTCTACGGTATTGGCTTGCGTATCAAACGATGGCAAAGTTACAGTGTTTGATTTGAATGTTAACAAATACAGACCAATCTGCAGTCAACAAATCGTCAATAAACGAAAAAACAAACTGACCCGATTAGCTTTTAATAACGCTTTGCCGTTTATAATAGTTGGCGATGATAAGTAAGTATTATCTATTTAATTTAAAAAAACTTGTAAAGTCTTAAAATTCTATTTCATATATAATTTGTAATTCGTTCACTCAATATCTAATTTCGTAGAGGTACCGTGAATACATTGAAATTATCTCCAAATTTACGGATAAAGGTAAAACCAACGAAGAAGCAACTACATTTGTCACATACGGAATTAGAATCTATGAAATTAGAAAAGTTGCTCAGTTTTGTGCGAGAGCCACCCGTACTGATTCCACCTAAAGACATAAGAACAGTTACTTAAAACCAAATGAATAAGAACACGGATTTCAACCTTTTATGAACAACAGTGCTTTATTAATATTTGCTATAACAGACGGATACATATACATATCTATATTTTTACAAATAAATTGGCACTATAATTATACAATAGAGAGATCAACTAGTTCTATAAAGTAGTTTATGTACCTGATTCTTATTGCCGAAAAAAGATCATTGTAACAAAGAATAATTCAACTTCATTACTTAATATAACGAGAGAAAGAGAGAGAGAGAGAGAGAGAGAGAGAGAGAAACAGACAGAGAAAGAGAGAGAGAGAGAGAGAGAAACAGACAGAGACAGAAAGAAAGAGAGAGAAGCTAAATAAAATGATTTGAATTAAAATGATTCAGATAAAATATTATTTAAACAGAATAAATGCAATTAACGTATTTATTTTTAAATGCTTTCTCTCATTCTGTTAAAAAATTATAATCACAGAACTTGAATAAATTCCTACTATATGTATAAATATTTATGAAATATTTTTCACGTTTATAGTCCAAGATTATTAAATGCCTCTTTAATAAATAAAATATTTAAAAAATATTGTTATGAGATCAGATCTGTGTTTTTTAATATATATTTTTAATATTAAATATTTAAATCTCTATAATACAATACATCTCAATATTATAATATCTTTTAGTAAACAATAAAAAATTTAGAAAAAGTTAATACAATGAAAATGTATTGAAAAATGTGTCAATATTTATATCTACAAATCTAGCTAAAAATACTGAATTTATTTGGCACAATATATTAACAGGTCATGCAAGAAGGAAGTTTATGACTTTTACTTTATTCTGAGTTGTTCAAAGATAACAATAATTATTTGTCATCATTTCTTACTAAAGTAGAGTCCGAATAAGGCAATAGAAATGTTTACAAGTCTTCACTGTAGTAGACGAAAGACATTATCAAATTGTAATTTTTATTTAGATATTACGTTTTCATGCATAGATAATTCCTAATCGTCATTAAATACATAATGTTCAATATAGTTATCAATTCAATAGCGATAAACGTGGCTTGATTCTTGAAGCATCGATTTCTGCAAAATCAAGCAATAATACGTCGTATGCTACCGCGAATAATCTTATACAATTAATCTAAAATGGACTAATCAAAGATAAATTTACCCGGTAATTCTGGATTCTCTATCACCCCCTTAAAGTATTTAAGCTCTAGGAAGTCTCTAATATTATTTGGACATGGCACTTGTCTACCGGCGAACTCGATGCTAGACATTGGATGAAGAAAGTGCTCTGGGAAATCCCGATTCTTCAGGAACCACGCGTCTTTCGTCATGGATCCGTTGCGCGTGTAGAATGGCAGCAGATTCACGTGCAAACGATTCACCTTGGAGTACTGTACCTTGAAGAATTCGCCCTCCGTCGCTTTCTCCCAAATGAAGCCGTCATTATCAACGACCGGTTTACTCTTAGCTCTGACCAACCACGGCGATCTCGCCAAATCGTCTCGATTCAATCCAATTTGTACCTCGTGATCCCACGGTAGAATATCGCCATGCCTCATCGCTCCCAGCAACGATTGGCCCTCCAACCAGAATCGTATGCCAACTTCCTCCAATTTGTCGATAACGTGACAGGTGACTTTTCTCAATCCGGCCAAACAACAAGGCGGTGTGTATCGATGTTGATAGAGATACGACGGCACACCGTTTATTACTGAACCAAAACATCTCGGAGTTTCCCGCGAGCAACCGTACCACTCCACGGAGCCGGAAGCCCTTGTAACTTTCTTTATCCCCAATTTCTCAAACATCAATCGCTCATGTGTACGATACAGCTGCTGTACTTTGGATTGTGCTTGTTGGTTTCTGTACAATGGCTTTCCTTCGTTGAACTGATAGTTTTTCAATATATGTACCTAACAACAAATATACAATGTATATTACGAAATATAATGTAATATATATTTAAAAAAAACATAAATATTCACTTAAACATTTTTTTTTTAAGATAAATTTGAATTTTTTTCTTAACACAGAGAAACGAATAAAATAAATATTAAAAATTCTTAAAGGAAATATAATGAATAAAAAGTACTTACCAAATTAAAAGATTTAAAAATAAAAAATTTGAATACAAAGAATTCTGCATTAACTATATGAAAAATTCCCAAAGTAAATTTTCACATATAATTATTGCAGAGTGCAATTATATAGTAAATTGAATCTTGATTATATCTTATGTAAATACTAACTCATTTCACTGAGATCCAATTAGCTATATAATTAATATGAGGTCCTTTATACACTCACACATTGTCACCAGAACACAAAATTGAAGATAAAATATTCACAAACGAATCACGAAATTCTTATATGATGTCTTCATATTTAATTATACAAATCATCCAATTAGATAACAAAATCACAATATGTTGCACAGAGACAAATTAATAAATTTATTACTCAATAAATTATTAGGTGTGGGAAAAAGTTCGTGGCGTTTTTTTAATGCCATAATGGGAAAAACGCCATGAACTTGTTATACACCTAATATATTCAAGAAAAATAAAATAAGAAGGTAATAATTATCTTAGACAAAATTAGACAAAATGGATTACCTTTGCACCAATAGCTGTTGTCTGAATGTATAACGCGTCCGTGAAAGGCAGCAGAAATGGATCTGACAATCTTCTCAAAATTTTTGCCTCAAGCATAGTAATATGTTTACCCATTACACTATCACATTCTGTTCCCATAACCCGTGCTATCTTCAAACTCCATTCTCTCACTTTTAAATCTAATTCAAGACAATGTAAGGCTATCTTTCCCACTGGTACAATAACAATCCCTAAATTTGACACTTGCGCGATAGTATCCTGCAAGACATATATCAAAGAGAATAACAAATTATTGTTGTAAAAAAGCGTTTTCTAAATATCACAACAAATCACAACAAAGGATATTTACCTGTATAACTTGCTTATTCGACAATCTTGTTGCATCAGGTAAGAATAGGACAAACTTGGTACGTATATAGAAGAGTGGATTCCTTTCCTCGGAGGACTTATTGAATTCAGGCTTTAAGCTGATCAGTTTGACGTTCTTCATACTCTCGTTGGCAAAGTCCAACTCCAGTGGCGGATAAGGCAATTCATCGCAGACTATCAAAATGGGTATCCCTGGGAAGGAATTCAAAACTGACTCCACCATGAATGCCACATCATTTTCGAAGTGCTCGAACTGCCTGATGACAATGGTGACCAAATGGCCCAGACACTGTTGGTGTTTCTGTGGGTGCTCGTTTGTCATGACGCTCGGCGTTAGCAAACCCAGGGTGTTTTGCTCCATAGATAGCCGCCATATCTTATGCCAGACGATGAGGTTGCCTAACAGCGCGAGAATCAGAAGCGCCCTGACGAATTTCAGGCGCATTATTACGGCACGCAATGCGGTCCCATCTTACATCTTATATTATATTATACACGAACAGCGCGTATCCTCACAGCGTCCCGGTCAAGCTTCGCCATCGAGCTGCAGCGTCAAATATTTGACAATTCGGAATGTTTTTATCATGCTGGAACCTGGAATGACGGCCAATAATAGTCTTCACGGATCATCTCGATGACTTATCGCATTATGAAATTAACAAACGCATGAATGTTTCATTTTATATTTGGTAAAGACACTAAAAGACACCCACATTGAAGTTATTGCGTCAACTTGCGTCAACTTTTGAGAGTTTTGAGGTTAGGATAAGATATGATTATTTTTGATTATCGATGAATCGAATGCGATTTTTGAATTCGATATTCGAATTTTTTCATCTCGATTAATCGACTTCTGACATTTCACGTAGGTGTTCATTTACCGCTTTGAGCAAATTAAAATAAATCAGTTCATGCGTTCAGTGATTCTTTAATATGATTGGTCTTGTCTCTTAGTTCCTCACTGGATCTGAATGCATAAACCAATTATATTAAAGAATTTTGCAATAGTTGCAAAACTGCATTTTCTGTTGAACGCAGTGTGAATTGTGTTCAAGGCTTTAGTTTTCTTTCATCATGGCTGACTTGTTATCCGTCATTTCGCGTTAAACGTCAAATCTAGTTAAATCTCTGATCGTACGACGTAGGTTTACGTGCTTTTGCTCTTCGGCGAGAGAAACGCAAAACCATCGAGCATGCCGCTGCATCGATACACACACGCAATCCTCTGCAGGATTCCGTTGTCGCTGCGTACACGGGGTGAGGTAACATTGGACGAAGCCAGGACGCAGCATCTGGCCCTGGCGCAGCTTCTCCGCGAGCTCGACATCGACGTCGTCGAGATGCCGCCCGACGAAAACTCGCCTCTTTGCGTCTTCGTCGAAGACATCGCCGTCGTTTGCAACGGCATTGCCCTGATTGCCCATCCAAGCGAACCGTCTCGCCTCAAAGAGGTACCTATAATACACAATCCAGATCTTATTAAAATTGATTTGTATTGATAGATTGAGTTAGAATTCATGATAATAATAATGATGATTTAACATCTTTGGATCAAGTTTCGAACTTAGTTTCTTCATTGCTTGTTTTAAATTATTTTTTCGTGTTTTTTCAGCTTGATACTATCAGAGCTGTGTTGAAAAAAGAGCTAGAGATACCATTGATAGAAATAAGCGACAAAAATGCTCGCTTAGATGGTGGAGATGTGCTTTTTACTGGTAAATTTTAGTTTGCGTATTTAATATTTGCTTTGATACTCCATATTTGTGCTTTTAAACACATGTAAATATCAGAAATATTTTATAAATTTTTACATTTACTAATGCAAAAATATTTCGTCACAGGTAGAGAATTCTTTGTTGGACTGTCTCATTTTACAAATGAAGCCGGAGCACGAGCAGTTGCTGCGGCATTTCCAGAATATCCATGTGTACCTATCAAGGTCAGTAATCTTGTAGATTAACACATCTATAACATTTAACATTTTTAAGAATTATTAATATCTCCTTTTAAATATAATTTACAAATTTCTCATTATATACATACTAATGTATATCGCATGTCTCATTAAATTCAACATTTGATGTTAAAGTCATAAAGATGTACTCAGTATGGATGATTTTGTGCTATGCACAAGAATAATCTTAGATCTTAAATGTGTGTTTCAATTAAAAAGGACGATGTTTTGTCTATAATGTTCTTTATACTTATTTTTTATCTTAACTATTTTACAAAATATAGAAGATTAGTTATAAATATTAGTAATATCTTGTTAGATATGAGACTTTGTAATTTTTGTGTCTATTTCGGAAACCATTTTATATCTTGTATCTTCATTGTATGATAGTATTTCATTCTTATTAGAAGCTACTTCAGAAATTAATTTAATATTGAGATGTAATATATTTACTGTCAACTTTTTTCATTGCTTTTCAATACTGATTTTATTCTTGAAATAGATTCAATTTAAGATAAAACCCTCTATATGTAATAAATGCATGTTTCAGTCTGTTAGTAACAATGAAAGTTTTGTATTTATTCACAGCACACATTGTACATTTATAAAAGGTATAATAATAGGTGTGCGTGTGTGCGTGCGTGCGTGCGTGCGTGCGTGCGTGCGTGCGTGTGTGTGTGTGTGTGTGTGTGTGTGTGTGTGTGTGTGTGTGTGTGTGTGTGTGTGTGTGT
>Ga0157363_1007791_pt1 | contig 10164 bp, 4 predicted proteins | sample AttsexASBM1_FD_111477 | JGI IMG/M metagenome (GOLD analysis project Ga0157363, IMG submission 111477) | Fungus gardens microbial communities from leaf cutter ant in Ribeirão Preto, State of São Paulo, Brazil - Atta sexdens ASBM1 | ecosystem: Host-associated > Fungi > Mycelium > Unclassified ...
AAATGGGTTCATTACGATAATCCCAAGCGCAGAAAATCATGGGGAGTTCCCGGCCATGCTTCCACGTCGACGGCTAAATCGAATATTCACGGCTCCAAGGTCACGGCTCTGTATTTGGTGGGACCAGCTCGGCGTAGTGTATTATGAACTGTTAAAACCGATTGAAACAATCACAGGTGATCGGTATCGAACGCAATTGATGCGTTTGAGCCGAGCATTGGAAGACAAATGGCCGCAATACAACGAGAGGCACGATAAAGTGATTTTGCAGCATGACAATGCTCGACCCCATGTTGCGAAAGTGGTCAAGACATACTTGGAAACGTTGAAATGGGAAGTCCTACTCCACCCGCCGTATTCTCCAGACGTTCTCCCTCTGACTATAACTTGTTTCGATCAATGGCACACGGCCTGGCTGACCAGCACTTTCGGTCTTATGAAGAAGTAAAAAATTGGATCGATTCGTGGATGCCTCAAGAGATGACCAGTTTTTTCGACGCGGGATTCGTATGCTACCCGAAAGATGGGAGAAAGTAGTGGCGATAGACAATACTTTGAATCATAAATGTATAACCAGTTTTTTACAATAAAGCCTCGAATTTCAGAAAAAAACGGCGGAAGCAAAGTTGTACACCTAATATTTACATAATATTATTTAGAAATCTTTTGCTATATTCATAGGACAACATTTTAGCGGAACGGAATCGATTAAATGAAATTACGATCAATCATGAGCGGTTTGCAAATTCCGCACCATAGGACCGCATCTTCAGGGTGCGCTCCCATAGGATATGGAATTGCGAAACGTTCATGATTAGTCGTTGCTTCATTCCGCCGATTCCGCCGTTTTCTGTCGCGCAAATTTATTGACCACAGCACAGATTCTTCCTCAATGCATAATGCATAGTGTATAAGGGAATCAATCAATCGAAATTCTTGTTTTCCATGAAATGGGAGGAAAGGAAAGATTCTGATTAGTTGATTCGCTTATGCATTATGCGTTATGCATCATGCAAAAGTCTGTGTTGCGGCCTTATTTCTTTTGCAGATTTCGCCGATCCTTGCATGTACAGCCGGTCACAGAAAGATTGCATTTTTTTTATGTATTATTAAAGCATATAGTTTTTATGAGTATATGTTATACATGTATAGCTGATCACAGAAAGATTGCAATATTTTTTCTTCGATAGGTTTCGGAATACAGCTTGCTCACCGAGCGATTTCTTATTTAAAGATCCATGAATAAGAACCAATTACAAATATAAGAAACGATTACCTTGTTTATTAACGAAAACTTCAAATAAATATTTAATTATTTAATTTAAATATTTGTATGTGGTGGGCCTTATAATATATTTTGGTATGTAGTCCTTGTTTGTGTTTATACAAATTATTCTTTTTCTTATAAGGTCTCGTACATATTAGAGTTAAGTTTGTGTACAACTTTTTCATTTTATATCTAAATATATCTTATTCATTTATAAATATGTTTTTTATTGCTTTCTCACACATTCCATAGTACAAATTGTGAAAATATCTTTTTTATATCTTCTTACAATTAAATGTAGAAACATATGAAATGCCAGATAATTATTACTATTAATTTTATTTAAAACCTTGACAATTTTTAGCAATCGATATTTTATTTTACTACAATAATTTTACATTATAACTTCTTTGTAGAAGTTCGTTCTATAAGTTATTGTAATGAATATTTTACATCACAAAAACATTTGTAGATCTGCAAATTTAATTAAATATTGTTATACATTGTTATTATAGTTTACATACATGTTTATAAATACTTCCTACTTATTATGCAAAATTCTATTAAATATGATAGATTTTTTAAGTTAATCGTTATTATATTTTCACAATAAATGCAATAAATTGCAACAAAATTATTTAAAGTTACTACACTTTTTAGATTTTGTTAATACTGCAATATTTTACAGCCTTAAGCAATTTTTCAATTGATTTAAAACAAGTTTTTTAGAACAATCTTTTAGATTCATTTATTACAAATTAATCTTTGTCTCTCTTTGTACTATTATTGTAAAAGAGCACTCTCCAATTGTATTATCTAGTGTTATATTTTTTATGAGTATAGCTACTTATTTTAAACGTACAAGGTCTGAAACTCTTATATATAGCACATATTATGACGAGTCGACAGAAGCTGATAACAAAACTATAATTTTTCATGTTTTTTTCATTTTTCGTATTAAATTGTAGCTGGCGGTCAGTGTTGTTGTCGATATTTAAATATGGAGATGGACTTTTCAATCCGTAAGTGCAATTAAAAGAAACGAATAAAAAAAATTAATCAAATTTCATCGATAAAGACATTCCGATATCTCCTTAAAGCCATTTAATTTTCATTCCGAAAATTTTTTTTCTATCTCTTTTAGTTTCGTTAATTTGGTATTCGCTTTGAAAGAAAAAAAAACGATTTTCTTCGATGGGTGTTTCATTGCCTAAAGCTCGAGATAAGCACAAACAAAAAATATGGGTCTAATATTTTTTCATTCTCTACAAGATATCCAAAATTCATTAAGGGAAGGTTCTATTTTGCAATATTCAAAAATGAATTAAAGCAATTTATGACTTGAACTGGATTTTGTATCTGTCGAAAATCAAATGAGTTTAACGGTTACGGGCCAAATAAGCAAGAATCGACAGAAGAATTCAATTGTTTAAATGCAGCAAAACTTTATCGATTAGAAGGAGAAATTGACTTATGGGCAGGAATCACTGATTAAGTTATAAAATATTATATAGTTAACTAAAATCATTATCATAAAATAAAATTTTATTTCTCTGCATTTTTCTCAAATTCAAACTGGCGGGAACCAAACATCCGATTGACTTGAAGCTTTTTTGCACGTACAATACAGTTTATGAGACCATGAACATAAAAATGTTAAAAAATTTTCAAAATAATTATTTCTTTGATCAGGTTGAAAATGAAAAAAAATTTTTTTTCATTAATATTGACACTTAATTTCAACTGACTGTCATTCTGTAAATTTTTAAATTTTTCAAATGAAATGAGGTATTATACAAATTTAATATATTTTAATACTTTCATTGATATTTTTGTTTCATATAAACTATATACAGCCAGGATTTCTCGCCAATTGGCCACGCACGCGCTGCACCTTTCTAATGCATCCCTATGCTACAGCTTTTACATTTCTAAAAAAAAATTATTATTTGAACGTTGAAGTATATAAAATATAATGCTAAAACAATATTTTGATCTCCTTCATTTCCTTATGAAAAAAATTGTTAAAAAATACATAAATTTTTTACCTTCAAAGTAGAACCTCCCCTTAAAATCGATAAAGGTCAGTTCCCTTGTTAGTAGCACGAGAGAATAGCTCATAGAATAACTCAAATTGCTCAAAATGAATGAGGAAAAATTATTATATGTCCCTGGAATAACAGATTATTCTCCTCGAGCATTGTAAGTACGTACTAAGACCTAAATCGAAAACTTTAAATTTTTCTCGAAATTTTTTGCATTTTCTTCAATTTTGTGTACACGATTGAAAAAGAGATTGAAGATGAAAAAAAATGTTTATCCGATCAACTTTTAGGACTCATTAGTTAGCTATCATAATAGTCAATCATCATCGATGAACCTAAAAAGTAAAAATTAATATTGACAATTTTTTTTGCATAAACAAACTGCTACCTAGTAAAAATCGTAATTTTTTTCTTCAAAGTCGCACAAAATGTTAATTTATATATAATTTTTCAATTTTTTAGGATGATGCTCTATAAAAATTAAAAATAGTTTTTGATTTTTTATTTCCGACAAGAATTACAGGATTACGCTAGGATGTACATCAAATCGTAATGTCGTAGCGAAGAGCGAAATTAAATGTTTATTTTTATTATTTATAATACTTTCTTCTTCACACAAAAATTTATACGTACTCTACGATAGTTATATCAAAAAGTTTGAAATCAATAAATGTTAGTCTTCCTTTTAAAAAAAGAATTACGAAAGATCCTTGTTTTTGACTTTCTGTAAGAGAGACTCCTTAAGTATTACGATTATAATTGCAATAAATCATTTATTGTTCATTAAAATACACAAATATTGTAAGCATTAGATTTTATCTTAAACATTAGAGGAATCATCAAAGAGTGATTTCAATAACTAGGTTTTGTTTATCGAAATTACCCGAATAATTTTCTATTAATAATTCTGCTAATTGTGTAGAATAACATTTAATTAAAAGCGCATCGTAAAGAAGTTTTAAATTGTTGATTCTGGTTATTGGCAATACCAGAGTCAACAATTTCAAACTTTAAAGAGAATTATGTTATTTAGCAAATTAACTGGACAGTTGTAATTCTAGCAACACGATTCCAGTGTATTTAACTAATAATAAAAACTACTGTTATTAGAATTATTGTAATCATACTGATGTTAATTGCTTCAAGCTCTAATATTAATACATTACATCTTTTTTTAAAAAAAGAGAAAAAAAAAGGAGATAGATGTTGATAAACTGCGCGAATGCGACGCGACGGGTCGTAGTATCATTGAAGACGAGTCAGAGGCGCGTTTATCGTTGTGGAAAATATCGCAGCCGCAAATACACAACGCATCTTATTGTTGCTTCAATATTGAATTGTCTGTCTAAGTCTTGACAATATCTACTTGTCTATTGTGTTCAGTATAGGCATACCGCGTCTATCTCTCTCTATATCTTACTCTCTTTCCGTATATGTGCATACACTTGATTTATATTTGTAGAAACTGTGTCATTGCATGCCGGATCCTTATCGACGCCGTCTGGATGAATACAGCATTTGCGAAACTGGAACGCGCGCAACGCGAAATAGATTTATTCTATATTTGAAGCTTTCTTCGATATTCCAAAGCGAAATATATTTTGATTTGTTTTTATTAATTGCAACAGTCAAAATTTGTCGCTTAATCCAAACGCGACAGTTCGCTGGATCATATTATTTTGGTATTTGTCTCTTGTCGCGCATGATAAATATTAATGAATACAAATGAATAATTTCGATAATTTCGATGAATCGCTGTACTCCAAACCTTTCGTGACCCTTCGTGAGGACAGTGATCTGTGAACTTCGTCTGTCCATTCCGAATTTATTCGTTCGTCTACGTATGAGATACGCGTGAGAAGGTGCACTGTTTGGATATATGTATAGATGATCTTTAATACTAGCATTCCAATTAAATTATTTCTATCAAATAACGTGCTGACTGAGAGACAGGGTAGGTCTCAGTGTTAAGAAAATGCGTAGCGTTTTAGTGCGAGATGGTGTTAGATATCTTTATGCGAAGCGATGAGTTTTCCGAATCTCGATTATTATATCTCAATAATGGCTGTGTCGATCAAATTCTATGTATGGTCAATTGATAGCTTGCATCCGAATATATAATGAAAGTGCATTTTTTTTCTATTTGCCCTACGTAGATATTGTAACAAGTTCCAAATTTTGTTCAAATTTTAAGAAATGTTAGTGTCATTACTATTAACGTCGTCGTCGTCTTGATCCATGAATTATGTCTCGAACTTCAGTCGACAGATGGCAATATGAACCTTTTTACTTTACTTTTTAATAACTCTTTAACAAACATCAATCAACTGCTAAAACTGTTTGATGATCACTCATGATCTTGACAATATGAATCAAAATCAGCGTCTTTAGAGTTGAATTTTCTATTTCTTCTATTTTAAATAATTTTTTAACATGTGATGAGTGACTGTGTGCGCGCGCGCGCGCGCGCGTGTGTGTGTGTGTGTGTGTGTGTGTGTGTGTGTGTGTGTGTGCTAAACCTTCCAAAGGTTGCAGGAAATGTAGCAGGGAAACAAGTATCGTATGCCGCAAGTCTATGTTATATAAGTATAAATTACAGTTTGAAAAAAGGAATAAAATTAAGTAAAAGTTAGTCTGAAAAGAGTAATTCTAACTGTGACCAGTGTTTGATCTTATCTAAATAAAATTATCTAGATGAAATTTTGATGTCATCTTATATTTATGTAAATAATAAAAATATTGATTATCTTTATCTGCATTTTAGATGAATAAAGTGTCTTCATCTAGAGTAATATTCAGATAAGTTAGTTTTTATTTTACATAGCTAAATGCACAATATTAAAATATTTTCTTCTATGTAGTTCATGTTTGCAGAAAAATTTTCAGCTTCAGGAAGAGAATGTAATCATCTTTAGCTAAGATAAATTTCCAAATTTTCATCTTATCTTTATCTAGCTAATATTAAAATAATATATGCACAACACTGACTGTAACTTATGTATGTATTCATAATTAAACTTATGATTCATTTAAATTCATTTAATTCATATACTTTCATATACTTTAGGAATTATTTTATTGATCAATATTTACTCGTTATATTTAAAACATTGATAAACAAGTCATCCAAAATTTTAATTTGTACTGTTGAAGAATCTTTCCATGATTCTTATTTTATGAAACATCTGGCTGAATAATTAATTAAAAAGAAATACTTTATGCAAATATATTTGTATAAAATATGCTGGGATGGGAAGTAACGCCATAAATTTTTTCATTAAAGTTGTTTATAAAAGCAACTTGATAACGACATTGCAATTTTTTATGCAACGATTATTGACTACACAATTTTGTGCTAAGCTTAGAAAAGTCATTTTGAAAGATAACACTTTAATTACCATTACGCCTTTACTTACTGAAAAGATTATTAGTAATGAATAAAGCAAAATTAACGAGTAAAAAATAACGAGTTATAAATAATGAATTACTTTTTTTCAGTAATGACCGTTTTAACTCGTTATAAATAACGATTAAGTGATTTCCCAACTCTAATGTTACAATTAAAAATCTTCGTGAAAATTTTTATCAAAATAATTAATTTTTATTCTCTTTATATAGAAAGACGTTAAACACTACAAAGGCATGATATTAGGATATAAATTTATCTTTTTGAAAAAGGTAAGAAGTACAGATATATGTTTCGCGAGAAAAAAATTTTATTAAACTAAAAAATAAATTTATAAGGAAACATTAACACCATAAAATGCATGATATCAGTACAAAACTTATCCTTTTAAAAAAAGATAGAAAAAAGCATTAAGAGTTCATATTTTTCGATTCTTCGAAAAAAAATGTGTACTAAATTGATTATTTCATATCCCAATCAGCAGATAATATTTTTAAAAACAAGAGTTAAGTCTTTATTTTATTGATTAAAAAAAATTTATTTATTAAAAAAAATTTATTAAAAAAAGTTTATTGTAATGTTTGAATAAACATTTTTTTAACGTTTAAGAAACATTTATTTAACGTTTGAAAAAACATTTCTTTAAAATTAAAAAAACATTTTTTAATGTTAAAATTATTTAAACAAAATTATAAAAAATAATATTCTAGAATCTTTTTTTAATTTATTTTTTTTATCAACAATGCCATAAAACCTTAGATTAATTTTATTAATTAATTTCTAATTTTTAATTATATTTTAATCTTTTTCACTTATCGGCTGTGTTTTGAACCTGAGACTTCAGGATTGTGAGTCTCGTATCTTATCTGTCATGCCACTTATAACTATCGATGCATATAGTTCTTATTGATCATATATATGATCATATATGATACACTTAACGTAATTATATTATGTTAACTTCTCTTTCGTGATTATTTTATTATTCTGATTTGTTTTTTATTAATTTGAGTTTTAAAAAATAATCTTTTTTATATATTTATAATAAACATCAGATGAATGTTAAATAAATGTTTTTTAATCATATTTAAAATAAATAAATAACAAAAAATAAACATTTATTAAACATATTAAACGTTTAAAAAAGATTTAATAAACATTTAATGAACATTAAATGTTCCTTTAAACCATTATTTCAAATAAATGATTAATGTGAAATGAACATTACTAAACATTAAATAAACGTAAAATAAATATTTCTTATTACCACATTTTAAATGAATAAATAATGTAAAATAATGTAAAATAAACATTAAACAAATTTAAAAAATATTTCTTTAAACATATATTTCAAATGAATAACACAGGCCCACAAAAAAAAAGTACCCTGTGCTTGGGTGGAGATCCAGCGATTCTTATATATTTTGAGTCGTTGAATATGAATATCTGACATAAAAATAGGAGCATCCAGAGCAAATTTTCGCTCTAGATTGAAAATTTTCACAAAATTTTCTTATACAAAATTCAAACATGAAATCCAAATTGCGTTATCTCTTCAACTCAAGGATTATCACCGAGAATTAAGGATGTAACTGAACAAAATTAAAAAATTTAAATAAAACAATTTTCATGTAAAAATATTTGGCGCTGTTGGCGCTGTTGAAAAATGTACAGTCATTACAACAAGAGTTGAAACATGAGATCGGAAAGATGCCATTGTTGGTGTTATGTCCTATAGACGCCACGATTCTTTTCTTTCGAAAGAATCGGCTCTACGTCGCGACTATGGTTGGCTCTATGAGATTCGAGTGGAGTGATAACGGTCTGACAGAATTGAAAAGAGGAACCGAACAAGCTGCGCGAAAACTCGTAAACATTAATCAACCCAACAATAAACGCCAATCACTGCAACAATGAAGGAATAACAACCTTAATGCAAACTCGAAAAATGACAAGATTGCAAAAGACATAAATGCCGAAATCGCAATAAAAATTCAAGTTTTGTTGTCCCAGACTGACCAACAATTTCATCTTAAGAAAAAATAAGTGCCACGTCGCACTTAAAAAAATCAACACTGACCAATCCCTAGAGTGAATTATGTCTCGCTCATGTCTCGATTCTGATTATGACTTTAGAAAAATGTAATGATAAAGTACTAAAATATAAATACAATAATACCGTGAGCATTAAAAAATAAATAATGTCTATAATATTTGTCTATAATATAAAGGATTAAAAAAATTTTTTAAACAAAATACGATGGGAACAAGTATAATCATGTGACAACGTGCGAGCGAGTAAAATAATGTCTATAATATACAGGATTAAAAGAATTTTGCAAACAAAATACTATAGAAGTAAGTATAATCAATTTGAATACGTTCGAACGAATAATACGACATGCAGATTAGAATTATTAAATATATGACATAAGTATTTAAGTTTTAAATTCTTTTGTATGCATTGTTGTGAAAATTATTTATTATGTTTAATTGTTGTACTGCAATACCATTGTAATTTTTTAATAATATTCACTATTTCATCTTTTTTTTTAATAAATGTAGCATTCAAATTAAATTCATGTAAATTAAATTCACATTTGAATGGTATTTATTGTTTTATTCTTAGGTCTAGCAGCGCCAAGTGTTTTTTAAATGAAAACTTTTTTATTAAAATTTTTTTATTTGTTCTATTTTATTATTTGTTCTATTACATTCTTAATTCTCTGTGATAATCCTTGAGTTGAAAAGGTAACATAATTTAGATTTCATTTTTAAATTTTATAACAGAGTTTTGTATTCAAGGTTCATATATGATTTGGATTAAGCGAGGAGATAATTTTTAAAGATTATAATGTGGGATGTATCGGAAACACATGCAGTTAAGTTGCAGTGAAAGGAATGTTAGTTTTATTGTAAGATTACAGACTTTCATACGCGCACCGACTCGACTAGCGACACTCTTGAAAGTCTCGAACGGACTCGCAACTATGCTAGCTACTCGCGAGTGAACTTACACACGCTCACAAAGCTCACAGAAAACCCGCAAGAAATCTCTCGGCTCACAAAACTCGTTGACTCGCTAGTAACACTCGTTTCTTGTTCTTGCGACACAATGAAAAAACATGTCGAGGGGGAAACTACGTGTCCCCCTCGACATGCATCCTTGTGAACGCTTCATGCAACTCTTCGCAACGCGCGCTCACATGTACCACCCAAGACCATGCCCTACAATAATGTAGCGCCAATTATTGGTATTAGATCTTTTATTACCTGATCATTAAATTAAGTATAATTTTTATTTATGGGATTTTAACTTGGTGATATATTAGGTGTACAAAAAAGTTCTGAGCTTTAGATTTAATACAACCGAAATAACAATTTAAAGTTTATATATCTTCCCGCCTTTTTGTGGTTTTAAAGCGTTAACATTTGGCCTTCTAAAA
>Ga0157363_1007792_pt1 | contig 10164 bp, 10 predicted proteins | sample AttsexASBM1_FD_111477 | JGI IMG/M metagenome (GOLD analysis project Ga0157363, IMG submission 111477) | Fungus gardens microbial communities from leaf cutter ant in Ribeirão Preto, State of São Paulo, Brazil - Atta sexdens ASBM1 | ecosystem: Host-associated > Fungi > Mycelium > Unclassified ...
ATCCACAGATTTCTTCTATATTGTACCTTCTATATATTCACTCATCCACACAAAACGCGAAACAAGAATAAGCAATTAGAAATTAATAAATATATACATGTATATACAGGGCGTAATTCTCATAATTCACCCGAACGTAGGCAGGTAGACTAAACTGAGTCGAAAAGTTCTATATCATTTTGCAATTTTCACGATAGTTATAGCAACAAGATATTAATTACTAAAAATTGCCAAATATTGGTTTTGAATAATTTTTTACTCAAATACTTTCAACTTTACAGAAACATTGCAACAGACAAACATCATTTATTTTCTTCTCATGGAAAAATTTTTTCAGAATTTTTTATCAACTTTTTAGTATTGCATTTTCTTATTTTGATCAACATGTGAAAATACGATATTAAAAAATTCTGAAAAAATTCTAAAAAAATTCTCATAACTTTATAAGAAGAAAATAAACAATTTTTGTCTCTTACAGTTTTTGAGAAAAAAATTATTGAAAATCAATATTCGGCAATTTTTGATTAGTTGAGTTAATTAATCTTGTTAACTATTGCGAAAATTGCAAAATGGTGGACTTTTTGACTCATTGTCAGTTTAGTCCGCTCTATTTGCCCACAAACGTTGTCGGATAAATTACGGGAAACAAATTCTGTATATATGCACATGAAGGCAACATACATATATATATTATTTTTGCATGTGGCATCAATAATTTTATGAACATTAAATGTAATAAAATTTACCTCTTCTTTGGCACTTTCATTTACTGGTATTTCTGATTGTTCTTTATTACGCATAACGTCTTCCTTCAAATTACTTGTTATAATTTTCTGTATCTAAAATCAATTATTTCGATGAATTATTATCGATAATAATAATTCAGTTTTACTTTATAAGATTATAATGTAATTCTAATATAATATAATCTCTTATTAATATAATTAAATTACCTCTTCTTTGATATTTTCCTTTATTGGTATTTCTAAGATTCCATTTTTTGATATTTCCAGTTTTTCTTTATTAGACACGCTTTCCTTTAAATCACTTGACATAATTTTTTGTATCTAAAATCAATTATTTTGATAAATTATCGTCGATAATATAATGATTCAGTTTTACTTTATAAATTTATAACGTAATTCAAATATAACATAATTTCTTGTTAGAATAATTAAATTAAAATGCTATAAGTGATATATACAGCATTTGAAAGAAATAAATAATTTTAATAGAATATTTTTAAAATAAGTATATTTTTTGGATTTCTAAAATATACCTTTTCAAGTCGTTTTTTTCGCCTGAATAACTTAAACTGAATAGTTGTTATTATTAGTTCTTCCTTCATATACATTATGAATTTATTTAAAATCTGAAATAAATTATTTTCGTATTCATTATTACTTAATATTTAAATCAAATTTATATATTAATAGGGAGATTATTGTTGAAAGTAAGAGATGTAAAAGAACAAGCAGGGTAAGAATAAATATTATATATGTTAACAAGATCTAATAGGATAATGAAGTTAATCAAATCTTGAAAAAAGAAATTAATTGGACCAAACTGCCCAATGTTCTGCTCGCATCTGTTAGCACATGTTGATATTTTTTTATTGGATATATTAAATATATCCTGTTATAAATAGTTTCTTCACTATTAAAAAGGCTCTATATAATAAGAAGTAAAGAATATACAATTTACCATGTTTTCTTGCTTTTCAATATTTCCATGATTAAGAATAACAGTTAATGCTGCAAATACATTGACTTCTCTATAGAAAAAAAAATAACAACTGTATGTAACAACCTAAATAGCATAATAGCGTGCAAAGCGCTAAAAAAACAGTTATACACTATTTTAGCTTTTTTAACGTCTTGGCACTGAGTATTACATATATTAGAAATTACATATATTTTTAATATATATTTATCATACATATACTATATTATAATATAAACGTTTTAAAAATTTTAAATATAATTTTGAAAAAAGATATCATACCTGGGTTTTATTTTTTCGAAATTCTCCAATATATACTCTAATATTTTAATGTTTTTTGCATGCTTTGCGATAATACGAAGGAAAATATTAACACGATCATTAAGTTCTAGTGTTATATTATCCATTATCTTATTTAAATATATTAGAATAATATTAGGATTTTCAGAGCAGGTCAAATATTCTAAAATTTGTTTATTGTGTTCCCTTTTAGATATATCCAGCATTTTCATCCAAATAGAAGCGCTTGCTTTTATCAAACCTTTACAGAATGTCCAGTCTTTCCACCATGGTAAAATTCTACAACGAGTAATAAAAATAATAAATAACTAATCTTGTCAAACTTATTAAGTGCATCATATTAGAAAAAAATTTATTAAAAATTATTAGAAATATTTCCCATATATACACATATAGGATAACTCCAGTATATACGCCACATTTATCAAAAACTTAAATTATTAAGTATTATTTATATGTTTATAGTAAATGAACTATATCAGTAAAATCTTTGGATTGTTTCTACTATGAAAAAAATATTAGAAATCTGAAATATTTATTTTTCATATTAAAAAATAAACTTTTTGAAACCCTTGCATTTTTGCTATATATCCCATAGAGGTGGGATATATAGGGGAAGGAGAATATGTATGACTCATGAAAAATTTACAAATAATGCATATAAATAAGACGTATAATGATACAATAATTTATAAAATGTGTTTACAGTTAAAGTTTTATTAAGGAATAAGAATAGTAAATAGGTATATGAAATAATAAATAATAATTACAATTGTTATAAAAACAATTATTATAAAAACAATTGTTATAAAAATTGTTATGAAATAATAAGATTCCTTAATAATAATTATCAATCAACCTACATATTGCAAGTGTTATGACGCAAGGTACATATTTCATATAATGCGTTTATTGCATTTAGTGCACTGAATTTAATTTATGTACTTTATATACTTTGATATATATATATATATAATCCTGTTCGTTAAAAATGCCATATCCTAAACAGGGATATACAAGACAACAAAGAATACTAAACAAAGAATACGAAAGCAAAGCATTTGTATTTTGCTATTTTGTACACAACATGCTTTACTATTCCACTACACATGTATCACGAAATAACCACTAAGTCTTTTACACGCCCTACAGTAATCATTTTATGTAGATTATAATTTATAATTTATAATTTATATAGCGTTACAATGATAAATCGATTCAACTCATAATAATTTCATTAATATTAACAATAAGAAGCTGAAACACAATACTAATATAACATAAAGGTGTAACAGAGTAGTGAGAAAATTATCCTCACTTCTTTTATTTTTTCTGATTTCTGCGGCGTAAATCTCAGCGTGGCGTATTTGCCGGAGTTATCATATATATATATGCCTGGTTTATGTTTTGGTCTTAACTTTAAAATCAACCAATAGAATACAGATTTCAATTGAGATTGATAGTTCTATTGGCTAAATTTTAAGATTTTACGGTTAAGACTGAAGCAAATCAAACAATATATGTACTTGTGTTTTTCAGGATTGGTAAAATGCCATTCCAATCTAGATGTGGCAATAATTCTGCAATCGGAGTCACCAAGCACACATGCCCACTTTGCAATTTCTTGTCTTAAACATTTAGTAAGATCATTTTCATCAGGAATTTCTTGATATCCTATTTTCTTAAAAAGGATAGGCAAAATTCTACGCATCTTTTCCTAAAAATTATTAAGTAAACTAATTATATAAACTTTATCATTTGTGTCATAATTATTTAAAAAAAAAAACAATATGTTAAATATACTTAGTATATGTTAAATAATAGTATTGTCGTTGCATATGATACATATTTTAAAAGTTTCAATTCTAGTAAAGAAATTATTTAAAAAATCTAAATGTAATAAAATATAAAAATAATATAAAATAAATAATATAAATAATATAAATAATATAATATAAATATAAAATAATTTATAAAATTATAAAAACACTTTCTAAATTTATTACAAATATTAAAAAAACATGATTTTTTACTAACTTTATTTAATTTTGTTTCTTGCAAAATTATTGAGTAAATTTTTAGATTATATTAAAAACTATAATTATTGTACACATTTATTTTAGATAATTACATTTTAGATAGCAAATAATTTATTGTTATTTAAAATTATTATTTAAAAATAAAAAATATATAATTTTTAGATAGTAATTTTAAATTATGAGATAAACGTTTTAATAAGCAATAAATGTTTATAAAACAATATAACATATTTCAATGACGAAATTTACTATATACCTCAAGTCCAATTTCCGGAAATGGAATAAAAATTGACAGATATTCAAAAGCTTTGATCATAGGATACCATGCTATATAATCTGTCTCTCGTGATAGGTAATGGCTAAGATTCCAAAATGTAGACAAATTTAATGATTTCTCTTCTATTGCAAGGTAAAATGCATCGTCAAGAATTTGAGCACGATTGAGAACATGTATATTTTTATAATTATCAGAATTTAAATAATAGGCGATTCTTTGCCACATTGTTAGATCATAATTAACGCGATAATAGCCTGTTATATAACAAATAAAAATATTATCGATTAGATCCTTTTAATTTTATAAAAGAATTTTATAGAAGAATTCTTTAACAAAGAATATATACCTTTTTGTCAAATATTGCGAACAGTATATATCGTATAAAAAAGATTTTTAATGGAATTGCAAGGATATAATTTTATATATAATACAATATATAATAAAATAAATAATTAATTTAATGTATTAAAGTGCATGACAGGCTTTGCTATAGTTAGATATAGGATATGACAAATAGCATAGAGTTCTAATATCTGCACGCCGTATATTACGCACAAACATACAATATATACAAAATAAAATTAATTTTACGTGTCAGAGATCTTATACAATATTATAATATTATGTTTTTGTAATATGTAAATATTTTTAATTTGCATAAATAAAAAATAAATAAATTAATAACATTAAAATTAATAATAATATATTAAAAATTAAAATATTAAAGTTAAATTATGGAAGGAAATACTAACTCACAAAATTATTAGCTTATACTTACCAGTTTGTTGCAAGTTCAATATGATCCAATCAAATTGTTTAATATTCGGAATATTTATTTCTTCAGTATGTGGTGTTAGCCAATGGTAGGGTTCAGTATCATTAAAATTGAGGTCTGTTTGTGTGGTATAAGTTATAGGTATCCACCATGAGTTTCCTTTATGTGATATTATTATATTACCACTTCGACTATCTCGAATCACATTTACCACGGGGTATTGACTTGCCGTTGTCCATTTACTCATCATTTTTGATAAGTTAATCATGTACTCAGAATTCAATTCAATGTAAGCAATTTGCATAGCGGTCCATAAATCAGAGACAGAGTTTTTAGAGCTAAGTTGACTAAATCTTCAAAATTTAATTCATTTCAAATATTATAATAAATTACAATCATGTTTTATATAATTAATACATTTTATATAATTAATAAATTAATTTTACGTAATTGTAGTATAATTTATACATAAATATTATATAATTTAGAATTTATATAACTTAATACATTTTAAGTAGACTATGCTTTTAAAGCTAAAGCTCGATCAAAGATCTAAAAGTTGAAATCAAATAACACTAAGCCAATTAAATAATAAGCCGCTTGTAAATGTATTAAATGTAGAAGAACAAAATAATAATGTCATATAAGAAATAATTTCTATTATAATTATATTTAAAGTTACTACTTACTCCATGTTTAAATACTTATTGATCCCCTTCCAAAATATCACATCAGTAAGTACATGTTGAAGCATGCGAAATATAATAGGTGCTACAAAAATTTATGACATAAAATGTTATAAGATATATTTAAAATGAATTTATTATAGTGTAAATTTGTCGAATTAATTTCGTTATTTAAAATAGTTTATTATAAGTCTAATACTTTTTTCATTTTCATACAAAGTTAATTATACATTGCAAAATAAAAAGATTATAGACAACTTTCTTTAAGGAAATGAGCCTTTTTTTTTATATTCAGATGAAAGATAAAGAGAAAATATGAATGTACGTGCGCGCGCGTGAAAATTAATGGAATTATTTATTCAACTTTACCTTTGATATAAGAAACGGAGGTAAAAAGCAAATCAATATCAGAGATATCAGAGATAATTTTTTGTTGAAGAGGTTTCATAAGGGAATGAGTATCCAAGTTAAGAGAATCATGTCGAATCTGAACTACAAATAAATCTGATATCTGAGAATCTGGAAAAATCTGGACATAATAATTCTTAATGTAATTAAACAAATATTCAATCAAAAAAGATATTCGGTATAATAACTGATATACAACATGCGTCTTAAAGACGTCTTTATATCACAAAGTGATATATCACAAATATTACAGACATCCGAAAATTATGTTTTAGAGATGCATTTATTTAGCTATCACTGTTGTTATAAATAATTTTACTTTTTGTATCATTATTAACTTTAACTTATTATTTTGATTTAAATATGCTATTTCCTGACATTTTTATATTTCAGATTTTACAAAAAATTAGGAAATATATTGAACGGTCGATATTCTATTCTTAACAGCTAAAAGATTTGCAAAATTTTATGATTTTATACATTGAATCAAGAAATATTCTTTTTTAAATATCCTCTAATTCCCTTTAATTACAATTAAATTAACTCTCTAGCTAATGCAAAAGATATATGTAAATAAGAAACCTCATTAATGGCATTTGCTGCAAGTAATCCTGCAATACCATCGATTATCCATAAGTAAGACCACCAAGATAATCTGATCAGATTATTCGACCAATGATGTGCTACTTCATGTACTACTAATCGCGTAATCTCTATTTTACGTGAAGAAGGATCTATTGCTTCATTATATATAATTCTTCTTTCCCTAAAAGTTATTTATAAATAATAAATTATGTTAAGTTCCCATCAGAGAGTAGAAGAATTAATTTCAAAAATAACGTAATATTCATTATCGAAAATTTAAAATAACTAATTATCATTACTAGTTAGTGAGTCTCATAAATAATTCGTTACCGTTACTTAAAAAGTATCTGTTTGTTATTATTTCGTTATTTTTTTAATATTAAAATAAGATTAGTCTAAAAAGTTTTGCAATAATATTTTTTTCTTTAAATATTAATAAAAGTAATAAACATTACTTAACCAATATGGGAAAATATAAGAAGCGAAATGATTTTTCGGTTCAAGCTTTATACATAGCTTGCATAATAATATTTCGAAAAGCGAATTTATATAAATTTTAAATAAGTAATCTGAAATTTGCGAATCAAAAATATGATTTAATCAAATAGTATTTTGTTATCTAATTCTATCTTTTCAAGTAAGATATCCAAGATTCAAAACTGAATATAATATAAAAATTATGTATGTATAAATGTGTTGAATATTGAAAAAATAACGATATAAACGTATTAACTATATTTAAAATTCATTACCATTATGAAAAAGATGTAACTACGCTGCTGTTATAAAAAAAAGTACAAGTTATCAAAAGTAGTAATTTATAACGGTAACGGTTACAAAGAACATTTTGCTTCCATTCGTTAAATTATATAAACAATATGAGAAACAATATAAATATAAAAATATTTTTTAATAAATTTTAAATGTTAATGTTGCATGTTCATACTTTTTTCCATTAAATCAATTTTGCATAAAATATAAAAATTTTAATACATTTAATATCTTCTCTTTTATTGTCTCAATTATGTATATATGTACACTATTACCTATAAAAAATGAGTCCCCATAGCGACATGCCATCTCGAAAATGCCGGTCCCATATATTTTCGGAGTCTGGAAGAATAATGTGATCTATTTTTGAGATCTTTTTATTCCATCTGGTTTCTAAATGCGATGTAACAATTTCAAGCACATTCCTCGCAAATATTGTATATCGTGCAGAATATAATCTGCACCATATAGCTTGATATTCGAAAGTATTTATGTTAATACGATCAGAGGGAAAATTGGTCAGCACAACTGCCACATGATATGTTGACATTAACGGAGTAGTGCGGAAATGTGTCCAAACCATATTATTATTCGCAAACTCTAACTTTTGAATCGGCGTATTCGACAAAGCCGTATAATTTTCATGATGCAGTATGGAAATTTTAAAAGTGGTTTTAAATGCTGGTTCATCCCAGCATGGAAATAATCGTCGGCCCCTAATAGGTTGAAAATGTACTCCGTTTAACCATCTGCAATTTTAATGAAAGATAATGAAGAGTCTTTAGTAATACGGTCTTGCGAGATTTGATCCACTGAGATGTGGAGATGGTTTTTAACGTAATTTTTTGCGCTAAATCTAAATCTGGCACAGATTTAAAGCTACGAATTTAAAGTCGGAAACCACTCCTACATCTTAGTGGATTTTTCAAAGTTTCATTGGCAGGCCTGTGTAATTAAGAAATAGGAATTTGGAAAATGTCAATATATAATATGTAGTGCGTTTTTAATCTCTTAATATTTACTCACATTACATCTGTTCCATTTATAAATGAATTAAAAACATTTTCCTTGGGATGAACCGGCATACCGTAGAATTTCATATTCAGAATATAGAACCCAGGCGAGAGATCCTCCGTGAGGTAAAATGTTAATATAGAATTATACATATGTTGTTCCCATAATAATTCATAGCTATTACCATTATCTTCGTTAATCAATGTGGGCGTGTCAAATATATCCAAAAAATATTGATGCAAATATATATATTGCGTTTTTTGATAAATATGGATCCTGATACTGGTTTCGCCTTCTAATGTATAAGCAGTATAATTCTTTTCGAAGTGTAGTATCAACTTGATATTATAATTCGTGGGTACTATATATGTTGGTAAACGGTCAATTTGTTCAACTGCAGAATGGAATTCGTTTTTCTTATTTTTCAAGTCATACATTTTAGTTTTGAAATCATAAATTGTTATGGCAAGAGTTACTAAACACAAGGCCTTTATAAAATCCATAATTGTTTTTATTTTAAATATTTCTGTAAAATAATGACTTTTTGTTAGAAAAAAAAATAGAAACAAATAGAAACTGAATTTATATACTTTTTTCATATAATGCCTTTTGATAAGAGAACGTATTACAGGAATTTTTATCTTGTAGGTTTTAATGTGTATTCCATTTATATAGAAAAATATTTGATATAGCTTTTTATTATATATTTTTTACTATTCTTTGAAATAGTTATTATTGTTAATTTATAAAAATTTAAATGAAAATAACGGAAAAAGTAAAAGTATATAAATTTTTAATAATTTTCTAGAAAATTGTTTTTAGATGTGAAAGTAGCATAAATGTATGTGTATTAAGGAATTATTACTTCATTTTAATGCTCATTTTTTTAAGTTAAAACTATTAATTAGAAATAACCTTTATTAATTTCTTAATGCTTCGAACTTAAAAATTTAGACTCAGCAATTTATAAAGATATAATATGTTTTCTCTCAAGCAAGATCAATTATCACTGATGTTATCACTGATAATAATTTATATGTTTATTAACAAGTTGTCCTGTTTATTATTTTTTATAATCAGATTTCAGTTAAATAAACAAATAACTAACAAATAATTATGCATACAATATAAAATTTCATATTTATTTTATACTTTGGTACTATAAGTACGTAATAAAAAATTTTAACTTAGCTTATGATTTTAAAATGATTAAAATATATGCTATTATTGCTAAAATAATTTTTATGTGTATAATTTTATTGTTGGTTGAATATAACATCGGAAGAATAAAAATTTATATTTTAAAATGCATCAACAATTTCGATAGTTGATAAAAATGTCTGATCGAAAATAAAATCGTTTGTATTTTTGCGTTTGTACATTTTTGCAGGTCATAAAAGAGATATTTTTAATGCCTTACCATATAAATTAAAATTTTATGCCAATAAAAATGTAATCCTCTATAATAATTAGTTAAATTATTAATATATCACCATAAATCGTTAATACCAAAAATATGTACGCCAAATTACAATCTTAATGTTTCGAGAAACCACGAAATACTAATAAAATGTCAGCACGCTAATA